>Ga0228710_1005754_pt1 | contig 19128 bp, 8 predicted proteins | sample MedpolnodulmetaG_FD_177995 | JGI IMG/M metagenome (GOLD analysis project Ga0228710, IMG submission 177995) | Root nodule microbial communities from Medicago polymorpha collected in Santa Monica, California, United States - pink nodules | ecosystem: Host-associated > Plants > Roots > Nodule...
GGTGGCGTGGCGCGATTTTAGGCGCGTCCAGAATTGCCTATTTAAGCTGAAGTCAGTTCCAAACACAGGGGTTACGATTTTTGGAGATCTAAAGTGCGATTTTGAGACCTGAAGACTGTTCGAAGGGTGATTTCTTCATCCTTTACTCAGTTCATGTATGTTTTAATTAATTACTTGATTATGCTATTTGTAAACTCAATTATGAGTAGCTAAATCTCTCAGAGATTAGGTCCGAGATGAATCTGTGTAATCCTAATTGATCCATGTTGCTGTGAAACTCTATTTAATATGAATGACAATCTAGTTTTTATTCAATTCAATTGTTCTTAATGCTTTTTATATCCTGATCAAATATAACATGATTTAGTGAGAATGAATGACTACTAACCCTAGCTTTCGACTTAGACCAAGCTGAATTGTTCTAATAAACATGGTTAGTCTAGGAATGGATAATCGTTTATTAGTGATGTTAGGTTAACGTACTTTAAACCTTTAAAATTATTAGACCACCTAAGGAATTAGGGGCTGTAGTTGAGAGGAGGGTCCTAACTCAAGGGATTGATTAGGACTATTTTGTTAACCATCGTGGAACTAGAAACTCATTCGTAAGAAATAGATACAGTCTACCAATTAGGAAAACACTAGAGGATTCGACGGACCTGATCTCATCTCTCCTTGTCTTTTCCAAACTATCTTTATTTTATGTTATTTAATTTTATGCAATCAAATCCAATCTACTGCCTAGGGCAAACAAAATAATTTATACATCCTAAATATTTACTTTATTGTTGAATTGAGATTAACACAGTCCTCGTGGATACGAACTTATTTTATTACTTCGATTCATTTTTAGTACATTTGCTAAAAGTCTATCAGATAACACCTTGATGGAATCCATGAAGAAGCTTTCTTGCTAGTGTGGACTAGGTAGGTTGATATAAGAGGCCGGGGGACCACCTATCATATATATATTTTTTTGAATAAACTATCATATATAATTAGCCCGTGCATCTCGTGTCTTATCTTTATATTAAACAAATGGTTTCCAAATTTTAAAAGTAGGCTTAAACTTATTTTTGATCGCTTATGTTTGTCATGTAGCACAAACCCACGTGGCCACTCACTTAAGTAAGGTGGACGCCACGTAGGGAATTTTTTAATTAAAAAAGCCACATGTATATTTTAAAAATAAAAAAATAAAAAATGAAAGGAAAAAGGATGGCACACGAGGGTAGCACTTTGGTGACATTGAGGTGCCAATGTCATGTGACATTGGCCAACCACAATATTACAAGTGTGCAAAATGACAAAAATCCATGATTTTCTCCTTTCTCACTAACAAGCATATTTTATCATTTTGCACACTTGAGACATTGTGGTTGGCCAATGTCACCAAAGTGCTACCCGGCACATGACTGATTAGCTAAAAACACAGAAAATTCATCACTTCACTATCACGTTCATCCCTTTCAACAACATATTCATCATTCTTCAACTAAAAATTCCAGAAACACAAAACAACTACCTCCTCCTCTCTCAAACATGGTTTACCTTCAAACACACAAAACACCATAAATCCATAATGCACACGATGATGCCATGATTTTTGGATGAATTTTGTAACAAAAAAGAAAACTCAAAATGAAAAACCAAATTACCATCATCATCTATCACTATACATCATCACCCAAAACCTACACAGACTCTTCTAATTTCTTCTTCAGTGTTAATTCTTTCTTTCTTCTAAACAAATTCCTGAAAATCAAACCCATATTTTCAAATTAATTAAGAAATCTATACTCTAAATTTTGTTTTGAAATTAGAACAAAACAACAATAACAGTAAATGTTGTTTCGATCTAAAACCCTCAGATCGAAGAACGTGAATTTCACATTCTCCTCCTCAACCTTCTCCTTCTTCAACCCTTTTCTCCTTTCATTCTAAATCTCATTCATCTCTTCAACAAACGCCTTCGTCTCCGCATCCGCCACTTCTTCCGAAGCGAAATTGACGTCGCCTTCCCATGGTGTTGTGTCTTTGGTGTTAGGTCTTGTGGTAGCCACGGTGATTCCCATGCTTCGTTCCATTCGTCTTTGCCGCTTCGAGGATTGTGAGATGAGAATTGACGGATTGTTGTTGGGAGTTTGCTGGTGGAGAAGTTTGATTTGAATTGGGTGGTGGATATGGTTGTTCATGCGTTGTGTTTATGGGTATTTTGGATGAAGGATGGTGGATATGGTGTTGAGAGCAGTCACGTTCCAATCCAAATCCAATTCCATTTTCTTTTTTCATTTTTTTAAAAAAATTTGTGAGTTACACGCGTGGCTTTTTCACTTATTTTTAATTCAAAAGTAATCCATGTGGCGTCCACCTCACTTAAGTGAGTGGCCACATGGGCTTTGATCTAGTCAAAATCAAAAGGGGTCTATGAGTTGCAAAATGGGGTGAAAATCGCAACATCTTGAAACTTAGGGGACGAAAAGTGCATTTTAGCTTATTTATTATTAAGTAATAATTTTATATTACAGGGATAACTTTGGCGAAAATTTCAAAATAAAATGGTTGTTAGAGCATGTATGTTATGGGGAATCACTTCAGTTCCATAGTGCCATGGTGCCATTGCCCCAATCAGATTTTGACATGTGGCAATGCTAATTAAAATAATTAAAAAAAACAGAAAATGCAAGTTTAAATGAAAGAAAACACAAAATGCGATGCAGAAAAAACAGTCTTTCCCCTTTGCAGGTTTTCTTCAACCCCAAAGGCACCGCCACTGGTTTTCTTCGCCGGCTGCTGCCATGATCTTTAACCACCGCCCTCCGTCGCACCGTCGAACATCAATTTGTCAGGTCACCGGCTGCTGGGATGGTTAGTCTCTAAAGAAGGGTTGCAGGAGGGTTGGATCTGTTTGAAGGATTTTGAACAAGAAGACTGGACATATGCTACTGGGATCAATTAGATTACATGTATATTAGATTATGTCTCTGTGATGTAATATTTTATGTAATTTGGATCTCAATTTGTATATGAAATTAAGTTTTATCCATCAATGAAATCATTTTTTTCAATTTATTTTTTGGTCAGTATTATGCTTTCTCATGATTTCTTCATGACAATGGTTACTCTTGGGTGAAAATGATGGTATTGGTGTTGTTTTGAATCAATTGTAGTCGATTTCATTGGAACTGTAACACACATTTAGATAGATGAATCAAACTGTTCTAGAAATTGAAATGATTAAATTTCATAGGTAGTAAAAAAACCGGTAATTATGAGCACAGTGGTATAGATACATCTTTGAAGATGTTGCAAGTAATACATATAGATTTTGCTTTTCAATAAGTTTGAGGTCTAATTCTATAAGTTTAGTAAAAGTTTAGTACCAGAACACATTTGTAATATGTTCATTTATATCCATCTGATATGCATGAAGGAAGGACAGATTCTCCAACAACTGTCGTTGAAAATACTGTGAAAGATATCCAGCGTCACCATACACCATACTTCTTTGTCTTTTTGTAGTGATGTAGTTTCTTACATCCACCTTTGTAAATCCAACATTAGCGCTATGCCCTACATGTGTGCTCATAAGGTGATACACTTCCTTCTGCCTTAATCCAGAGTCATCAGCCATATCAATCTCATATGCTTGTACTTAAGTTATCTTTTTATGTGATCGAAGCATGTGCGTTGTCTCTCGTTTTAGTAGATCATGGGTATGGTTATCTACAAACTCATTGATAACCAACTTTCGATTTTTACTTGAAAGTGTAATTCTTCCTAAGCATTTCGTTCTAGTCTCACCTCTCCAAATTTTTCCTTCATATGCACATTTTTCCTCTTTCTTCCGTATTCCTTCCTTACAACAAACAAACCTACATGACGATACACTACTGTCTTTCTTCCTGTTTGTAAAGCGTACTCTAACTCTGAAGCCCTCACGTAAACCATAAGCAAGATAAAATTGTTAAGCCTCTTCTCTAGTGTCAAATTCCGTTCCAAGTCTTAGCTTCCAATCATCATTTGAAGAAGCCATGTCAAATACCCAAATGAAGGTACCTGACAAGTAAATAAAAGAGGTAAGAACAAGGAGTGTCACTAAACAGGTTAACAATACATCCAAATGAAGGTACCTACTCAGACATCAGACCAAACTTAAACCATCACCACTGATATGACAGATAAACAGAAATAAAAAACACAACCACTCCAAAAGTGAAGCTCCAACCTGCCTACTCGATAACACGCAACAAAAGCTACACAAACCTAATTCATCTAATGTTTAGCTATTAAACAGAGCATATGTATTGTTCCTAAAAAACAGAGTATATTTACCCCTTGCAATGAGTTTACTTCAATCCTAAAATAAAACCCTATATTTCTTAAAATCTAATCATACAGAATTGAAATTGGTTCAAAAGGTTTGTTTTCTTTCCCTAATCAAGTGTAGTTATTCCCTATTTTAATTTTGATTTTGATTTTGGTTTTTGTTTGTTCTCATGACCATAATCGATACAAAAGATGAAGAAAAAAAAAGATAAGGAAGAAAGAAACGAACCTTACGATGCCAGACTATCAAGCGACGATGCGGCAGAGGTTGTCATCGGAGGCGGACGCGTGAAAACTAGTTGAGGTGAGTGTCACCGCTGTTGCTTTGAAGTGGCAAGAAAAAAGAGCGGCAATCGTATTCTACGTTTGTGTGCATCAGGTTTTTTTTTTATTTCATTTAAACTTGTTTTTTCTGTTTTTTTATTATTTTAATTAGCATTGCCATGTGTCAAAATCTGATTGGGGTAATGGCACCATGGCACTATGGCACTGAAGTGCTTCCCGTATGTTATAACCCATGCAATATTATCAACTTATGTAATATTTGTCTTTTAAAATTGATTATATTATTTAATCAAGATAAACAACATTATTTGGATAAAGCAGCTAAGCGCAAGGCAAAACATGAGAAACTTACAAAAAAAAAGGTATTATGCTTATCACAAATTTAATTGATTGTGTTATTGAACTTAATTTCTAATAATGTTCTTATTGTTCTCTTTGCTTATTCTCTTGGTGCGTTTGAATGAATAGTCCGACTCCGGAATTGGTGGAATGCTTCACAGTTTGAATAATGGTAATTTTAAAATTGTCTTGCTCTTAGATAAAAAATTTGGTGTTACATTCTTTGTATTGCTTGAGTTTCAGCCTTAAGCTTCATTTTGTCCTTCAGCATGTAGCGATGGGTTCTTTGCTCAGAATTTTGTTTGAGTTTAGTCTCTAATTCGGTCTTTGATCAGTCTAGGTAGTCTCTGGGATGTCTTTTTGTTTGTTGCTACAATGGTTGATGGATCCTTAGGTTTTGGAGTGTTCTGTTCCGTTGCTTAGTTATGAGTATTGTTTTGATTTTTTGGTTCAACAACATTGGTTTTGCTATTGTATGTTGGTAAGTGCTTGTTGATATTAGTGTAAGTTTTTCTATGCTACTACCTGATTTTATCAATGCAGTGTAATGATAGTTAGTAGCAGGGTTTGATTTAGGATCATATCAGAAGTGACATTTTCTGGTTATAGGCTTGTTTTGAGGATTTTTAGTTTGTATCTTGTGTCTATTTACTAGTTTTATTGGGTTTTGGATTAGTAAACTGATTTCTATGGTTTATACATGGAGGTGAAATTAAAGTATATGAGCACATGACATGATATATTTCATATAAGTTTATTTCTTTGATGTTTTCAAATTTGTTTCAAAAGTAAAAAACCTCGTGGTCAACTTGTGGTGATGAAAGCTACGAAGGTTGAACGATGACATGCTTGAGGATATTGGTATTGCAAAAACCAGTGGGATTATAGATGTGCACTACTTAATGCGAAAATGAAGGCTTATTACCTAAGAAGTCCGGATACGAGATACGATACGGATACGATACTGCACCGATACGTTGATACAGAAAAATTTCAAAAATCAAGATACGATACGGCTGAGATACGTTAATAAAAAAAATTATATAATTAAATGTACAATATAATTATAACCAGTTTTTTAATATGGAAATATATTAACAAACAAAAGAAACCAATCCTAGGCTCGTAGCACATCAACATAAATATAAATAATATTGATGATTAAGATACTGATGATTAGTCAATTACATACACAATATATCCCAAAAAGAGCATCATCAGTGCTATACTATATCCGTTAATCCTATACTTTATCGATCCAAAAAAGAAGCACTATGTCCAAAAAAGAACACATCAGTACTCAAGAGTTAAGTTATTTTAGTTAACATTAATTGAGAAATATAGGGGCAGGTATCACTGCAGGATAATTATCGGATACTCTCCTGATACGTATCGGAAAGTATCGAATAATTAATTTTTTATGTTTAAGTCATATTATTTCAAAACATAAACATAATATATAAATGCATTAATTATTAATTATAAATAATTATTCGATACAAAATATCAAGTTTTAATAAAATTATTGGCCATTAGGGCATACACTAACACTCCAAGTAAAAGAACTAACATATAGAGAAAGATAAAAACCAGAATAGTGACACTGGAACAAAATATTGGACAACAAATGTTGTTCATTGTATTTATACGATGAACAATATTCATTTAGTCATTGATTTTTTTTTTTAAAAAAACTTTTTTAATAGAGGAGGATTTTTGTAACACAATTATTGAGTTGTGTCATCATTAACCACAAAAATGTACCATGTTAACTACTTTTTTAACACAATTCTTATCAACCACTTTAACTACATCATTATCTACAAAAATGCAAGACATTAACCATTTATTTTACATAGTTATATAAAAATGACAAAAGTACATATATTTATGCAAAACAAATAAGGTAACGCCTTTCATTTTTGCGGTTAATGAAATTTTTAAAGTGGTAAATGAGATTTATGTTAAAAAAGTTGTTAACCTTATTCATTGTTGTGGTGGAAAAATCCTCCTTTATAATAAAAAAAAAGTTTTATTTTCTTATAAAAAATAAAAACGGTTCATCGTATAAATACAGTAGTAAAAATACCTATGTGTTGTATTGTTGTCAAATTTTTGTGTTCCAATAGGCTTATTGATGAAACTAAGAACCGATCTGCAGGTATTAGACAGTCATAGCATCCATGGATAGATGATCATTTCCCATAGCCTCCAAAATATCATAAGGAAGACAAACTTGAATATCAATACTACCTTCTTCTGCCCCACCAAGCACAATAACTCTACCAATATTTCTTTCAAGTCCAACGCCATTTCTAACTGCAATAGGCTTACCCCAACCAAAGTCATTACCGTAATAATTGAACCGTGGTGAACTGCTTGCTATCAACAAATTACTTGATGATCTACCTGGCTCCGATATAGACGGGGTTTTCAACCAAGATTCATAATCACTCATTACCTTCTTAGGATGAGATTTTGATGAAATCTCCTTGTTCATTTCCATAGCAATTTTACCAATCCCACTTTCCACTAATTCCCCTACTTGCATTATTACGTATGCAGTTGCTCCTATTCCACCCCCAAAATAATTCTCTTCTAACTTTGGACACATTCTTGACCTACAATCTATGGGTAACACGAAAGCTGACCTTTCTTCAGGTTTAAGATTTTGTTTACTTATAATTAAACGCCAAAGGTGACTTAAAAGCGCTTGCAATGAAGATATTGTTATTATTTTATCACTACTATTACTACTACTAATTTCTGCATTAGCTTTTGATTTGAGTTGCAGAATTTGTTCCTTTGTAAAGTGGAAGATTCGATGAGATGAAACTTCACATTGTTGATTTTGTGCTTCATTTGTGAAAGGCTGCTTTTGTGCTTCCTTTGTGAAAGGAAACCGTATGGGAAGGTTAATGTTGTTTGGAAACCAACGTTTGAAAGAAGGGATTTTTGTTGGCTTATTGAAACCTTGTGAGATTTCAGCCCAAGAGTTGATGAAATGCCAAAATGACTTGGCATCTAGACCCACATGGTTAATTGCAAAACCAATGAAGATACCGTCGATTAACTCTGTCACTTGTACTGCAAGTAATGGTTGTGATGTGCCTTCGTAATTTTGCATTTCATTGAGTAAGAATAATGAGGAAACAATGGGAGGAACATACTTTGGTTGAAGGATGTCGGAAATGGTAGTGTTTTCTGCTATGGCGTGGACAAACAATGCACCAACGTTGTTACAAATGATGGAACATGAGGCGTTGTTAAGTTCGTCGTGTTGTGTTATTACAAGACGACCAGCGAGTGGTGGAAAGAAGTTGAGAGTGGAGGAAAGTGTTTGTTTAAGATGGTCGATTTGGTTTGTTTTGGGTTTATGGAAAAGAAGACCTTTTTGGATTGGTGCCATTTTAAGATATTTTAGATCCCATGGTGCTAAATTGATAATTTTGTGAGTTGAGTTCTCATCACCATGATTTGTTGCTTGGATCATAGTAGTCGAGATAAGTAGAATGCTTGTCATGGTGTTGAGTGAATTAGGGGAATGAATAAAATAAGAAATGTGATGAGATAAGCAATATAATATAGAGTATATCCTTCATACATTCTTATATATCTTGGGTTGTGAAAGGTTTATTTAATTTGTAGTACATGTACTATACTCGTTTCCCTCGTGTTAGGTCTTGAAAGGTTAATTTTTTTTAGAGGGTCTTGAAAGTTTAATTAGTAGTGCATGCATAATGTACTCGTTTTCAATTTTAGTCCGAGAAATTTTAATATGGTCACATGATCAAATAAAAAGTGTTTGGTCACACACACATAAAGAAATATTTTTTAATAATAAGAAGGAAATTGATAAAAAAATAATTGAATATTTTAAGGACCATCTTTTTATGTGTGTGTGTCCAAACACTTTTGATTTGGTCTTGTGACCATGGAAGAATTTCTCTTTTAATCCATGTAACGTACACACATGGCTGGTATATGAGATGAGAAGTTGCATCACTTCCAACTTTGTTAAACTGCGGTTGGTATGTTTTATGCATGCTGTGATAACATAATGTTTTATGCTGCATTATTACGGCTATATATAATATGTTTATTTAGTTAAAACCCATCGAACCACAGTTAAATGTTGTTTGGCATTTATGAGATCGGTTGAGAGGATATATATAACTTGGGTCTTGAAAGGTTAATTAGCAGTGCATCGTACTATACTCGTTTATCTCGCGTTAGGTCTTGAAAAGTTTCCTATTTTAGTGCATGTACTCATTTCCAGTTTTAGTATATAATGCACTCGTTTCCCTCGCGTTAATTAGGTCTTGAAAGGTTAATTCTTTCTTATATATCTTTGTTTGGTGTCCTTTGTGGACGGTGGTGTTTTCATATGGGGCCTCGTCTCCTGTATCAATTCATTCAGAAATTATTGTGAATAAAATTGGAAACTCAAATTGAGAAAGGAAGTTAAAGGAAAATAAAGTAAAGGAAATGGGAAGAAGGAGTTGTCGGTATGAAGCCTGGATACTCCAAAATGGAGACGTACCCGTATCGGATACGTATTGGATACCGATACTCCGTGGATACTCTCGGATACGTACCCACAAAGTATCGGAATTAATTATTTTAATTTTAAATATATATTTTATCGGATACTTATAAGATACTTCACAGATACGTATCCTGGAAAAACATGAAGTGTAAAAAATATTAGACTGTGTTATGAAAATTCAATGGAGATGTATATGATTCAATTTAATATATGAATCACTATAATTGTTTTTCGATAACCAATTAAAAATTATGTTTTTGGTGGATGAGAGTAACGAGAGAGAGGAGATAACCTAACATATGAATGAAAATAGAATATGATTTATATGAAAACTTTACATTTTTTATTTTGATCACATGTATTATTTTTTGTAAATTGTGACTTTTACAGTTATACAGTATTGAAGAGTAAACATTGTTTTTTTAAGTATTTTACGTGCATATAAATGTTAATATAAATATTTTGTTAAGGTATCTTAGCCGTATCGTATCCTAATTTTAAAAATTTTGCGTATCTGCGTACCCGTATCGTATCGTACCCGTATCTGTACTACGTATCCGGGCTTCATAGGTTCAGACAAAGGGGGTGATAGTGATAGGTCATGGAGTACTAGGTTAGGGGGACAGCTGGGAGGTTTGGAAAGTTAGTGGAGGAATTGTTTTTTTGTTTTATTAATACTCTAGTTGTAAAAAAAAAACAATCATACTTTGAAAAATATGATGGGTTAATTATGTTTTTGGTCCCTATAAATATGTCAACTTTTCATTTTAATCTCTTTAAAAAATTTCCATCTTCACTTTTGGTCCCTCCTTTAAAGTAAACTTATATATAGAATTTATATTTTTTAATAAAATTTTGCAAAAGAAATTATAATATCATAATAATCTCTCCCAAAAAAATTAGAATTTTTTAAAAAGATATGAATTAAATATGAATTTTTATATTTTTTGTGTTTAAAAATTCATATTTAATTTATGGTTTGTTTAAAAATTCTATTTTTTTAGGAGAGATTTATACAATATTCTAAACATTTATGCACAATTTCAGCAAAAAAAAAACGAAATTTAAATTAAAAAGTTGAAGGAAATTTCTAGAGGGACTAAAACGAAAAGTTGATATATTTATAGGAACCAAAAATATATTTAACCTAAATATGAATAATTATAGATAAACACCCTTTTTTTCATACCATCTGTAACGACCCAAACTTTACAGTCGATATTTAGCAAAATTCATAGTGAAAAGACGAATATTATTATTTTTTAAATAACATTAGTAACGTAAAACTCGTCTACTTTAAAATAAACCAATAAATAAGTTTCTCATTGAATTTCCAAAATAGTAAATTTTACATCAAAAATATAATATTCCTAATAACAAGACACTTAGCCTTTTTCTACCCAAGACTACACCTAGCTGGTCAAAGTTTTGGATGGTTGTGAAAAGTTTTCTCAACAAGGCTAATACCAGTGTCAGAATATATCAAGCCTCCAAATGTGCACCACCATTTTACTTGCGTCTTCTTCTACTATATCACTTTTACCTCCTAGGCGTCACCGCCAAGAAGGAAAGACAGATTGACGGTCATCTATCCAAAAGTAAGGGTCAACTCCAACTAACAAACATAGTACAAATAGGCATGCATATAATGATTCAAACAACAGATAACAAAAATAAATAAGTAACTAAATAATAAAATATACCAACCATATTACTCAGTTTCGTAATCACCACACTAGCACCAAGTTACAATCTCTAACTAAAATGCGTTAGTCTCTAATGGTCAATCTATATGCCAATACTCATGATTCGGATTTCACCTCTAGATGGAGCCAAATGTCCCACCATTGGACAATATACCCCATTATTGGGCAATACCCCACCGTTGGGTAATACCTCCTAAAAATTGGATGTTTAGTACCCCCACCGTTGGGCATTATTCTGAATCACCTAATGCATATGAATCGTCACTACCCCACCGTTGGGTAATAACTCCTAAAACTCGATGTTCAATACCCACCATTGGACATTTGTCCGAGTCATCTAATGCATGAATGTCTCCGTAAATACCCCACTGTTGGATAATAACTCCTCTACTCTAAAATCTAGTATCCCACCTTTGGATATAGTTTTGAATCACCATTATAGTCACTTAACGTTATTCACCCATAAAAAAGAAAAGTATTCATGTTAAAACAACACCAAACAAATAATAACACATGATATTCATGCTAAAACAACACCACCAAAATAATTATCACAACACCAATATATAACACATAATCATTCATTACAAAACAACACCACCAAAATAATTATTACAACACAATTATATATACACATATACACGTACAGTAGCACGTGGAGTGATGCCCTTACCTTTGCAACGACGATTCTTAAACTTCTCACCTAGTGGTCTTTGCTCCAAGGAAACTACACCTTCACAAATAAGTATTCACTAACTCAGTTTCCAATTCCTATTACTCCTAATTTCTACTCAAGGCTCGGGTTTGGTTAAATTAAGATTCACCAATAACACCTACATGATTATCTTGTTTTCAAAATAAGGCTTTTTAATTTAATAATCAAGCATACTTACTTGAGACAAATATAAAGTTATCAAGTTCTTTAACTACAATGTAACTATCAACTCTGATAAGTTAGAACCTTTCTAAAATGAAAATAAAAACTAGCCTCAGACGTAAACAAAGTACTGTTTTCAAATTCCAATCCACTCAAAGAGTTATGGTTCTTTTAGTCACAAATAAGTTTTATTCATAGTCACCAAAGTATATATATCCATCTGTTTTTGGTGTGCAAAAAGATCTATTTTAACGGAAAGAAAATTTCAATTTTCTAATAAATCCAAGTTGGCTATGAAATATAGAACTTTTGTTGTTAAATTCCTAGAGTACAAAAAAAAACAAAGAAAATTCTATGGTGAAGTCGTAAAAATGATTTTTCTGATGAAGTTAACATTATAACATCAAAATTGTAGTGAGTAACACCCCACTGTTTGTACAGTGGCATCAAAAGTTTAGTCTCCATAGTATCATCAATTTATCACATTAACAAGACTACACTTAATCTAATTTTATCCTACCTTGTTTTAAGTGTAACACCCCACAAAGTATAGCACTCAAGACTATCACATAATATCATCAAATCTGTTTGCATGTTAAAGATGCCAACGATAAAATAGTACATGTAAGTCCAAGATGTTGCAAGCATTATTAGATGAATTACTATTGATCATTAATCAGTAATCAACAATTTAAAAATGAATCAAACATTAAAATTAAAATTAACTTTTTCAAAAAAGTCAGTTTTTTGACTGCACCATAGAAGCTTCAAAAAAACAAACACCTACGTATTCTAGATAGTGGACAAAAGATTTAAGAAATACTATTTTTCTTCTATTGGAATAATCCGTAAAAAGGCCTCTACTTCAACTCAATGTTTGACTCAAAATCTCTCAAAATTATATATATATCATGTCTAAAAGACAATCGGTATATACTCTATATATTAGCACACTTAGATTTTCATAAACAGAAATTGATTCCTAACAAAAATAATTAATAATGAGAGAAAGAATGTAAGACAGGGAAATATTCTTACTTGTGTTACGAAGTCTAATTGTTAGTCCTTAGGGTTGATCTTTTGTTCTCCTTTCTTCCTCCTTCAAGAATCTCTCTATGTTTCTGTCCCTCTCTCTAAATTTCTCTCTATTTCTTTCTAATTGTTTCTAAATGTGAAATTAGTAGGTGTGGGAATAATTGAGACTGATGAGCAACCGATAGCACTAATTGTATAGGAAGTTACCTCCAACTATCTTCAATCCTAAATAAATGCATTAGTGGATTTCTTCATGAAGATGGAAGGCATTTCGGAGGTTGAAGAATGTATAGCATGGCTCGCGGGATTATCCTAAAAAAAAGCCAAGGGTGATTGGATGCAAGGTGATCTTCAAGGAAGCGGTAGATGTCCTGTGTTGAAGAGGTTATGGTGAATGCTTGTAGAACTACCTAAAATTTCTAGCGTAGTTGGACTGCAAGGACATTCGAGAAGGTGGAAGACATTCCGATGGCTGAAGGGGTTAAGGTGTGTACTTGTGGATTACCCTAAAAATCCAAGGGTGATTGGCCACAAGTAGATATTCAAGGAAGCGGGAGATGTTCCGTATTGAAGAGGTTATGGTATAGTCTTGTAGAACTACCTGAAATTCCTGATGTAGTTTGGATACAAGGATCTTCGAGAAGGCGGAAGACATTCCGATGGCTGAAGAGGTTAAGGTGTGTACTTGTGGAACTACCTAAAATTCCTTGAGTAGTTTAGACACAAGGATCTTCAAAAGGGCGGAAGGCATTCCGATGGTTGAAGAGGTTATGGTGTAAACTTGTGGAGCTACTTGGTGTAGTGAGAAGCAAGGGAAAGAGCAGCATGGTGGTTGATGTTAAATTGACATCACCACTAATTTAGAGTCAATGTGAATATTGTTGTGAAAGTGACTCAAAATTGGAGAAATTGAAGTTTGCTGAAACTGTCAAAATTGGGGCCCGAATTGTGCTGCCCGGGGCTCGATTTTGAGTACTCTTTTTTGTTTGTTGGTTTGACAAAAATTGGTGGCCGAATGAAGGAATTCGGGGCCCGAATTTGCGAGTAGAAAATATAACATAATCATATTTTTGGGTCAGATTTGTTCAATTTTATGGAGGTTACTTTTACTATAAATATAGGCTTTGTATCAGAGTAAACCTGGAGATAGAGGGGGCTGAAACAAGGATTTAGAAAGGCAACAACAAAACTAGGGTTTGTATAGAGTTTGTCTCTTGGCAACAAACATTATGGTTTGAGGGTTGATTCACCTTGGGAAACACTATTAGGATTGAGTCTCTTGGTCACGGGAAGAGATTGAGGCTTTAGGTAGAATTAGGCGGGAGACTTATTCTTGTAACCCATTGATATCTCTTTTGTAAAGTTACTCATCATTATAGTGAAATGGAGGACTGCTCTCTCCCCCAGACTAAGTCAATTTGGACCGAACTGGGTAAACAAATTCTTTTGTTTTGTCTCTTTTCTTTCTCTCGCTGTTTTTTACTTTTGGCTTGTGTTTATAATTGTTCTATACACTTTGTTTTGGTTGCTTGATTATCACTTGCTCCACACATCAAGTTTGTTATTGGTGTGTTTTTCATCGAATTCACAACACTTTCCCCAACCAAAATCATTGCCAACAACATCAAACCTTAGAGTGCAGCTGGTTGCTAACGAATTACCACTTGGAAACAACCTTGGTGTTCTCAACCCATACTCGTAATGGTTCCTTATATTCTCATCAGAATGTAAAGAAATCATCTTGTTTATCTCCAAAGCAACTTTTCCGATTCCACACTCTAGAACCTCATTTGCTTTCATCCTCACAACACTAACCACCACTGCATTTCCGAAATAATCCTCTTCCAACGTTGGAATCATTCTTGGTCTAAGACAACCTGTTTCAATCTGGTTAGGCTTTATTTTCTGTGATATATGTATTTCAATCTGGTTATGCTTGGTGAGTTATCACTTATCACTCCCACCACACCAGCGAGGCAACCTGTTTGTTTGTTAGCATGCTAGTTTGTTAGTTAGTTAGTTAGGTAGTTTGTAAGATAAACTTTATCCCTAATAAGCTCTAAATATATCTTAGGCAATCTCTCTCATGAGTCTCATCTCGTGTATACTTTCGTTTGTTTTCTTTTGTAACAAAGCAGAGAGAAAGAGAATCATCTTCATCACATCTCCCACCGCCGCGCACACACATCCGTCCCTGTCGTCAACCCCTAAGTGCTTTTGCTACCTCGTTTGTTGTTTGATAGTTAACTGAGATGGTGAAGGGTAAGTTAGAGGAACCTGCTCTTACGGCTTTTACACATAATGGTGACTATGCAGCCATTCTGTCTGCAAATGGGACGGCAAAAATTTGGAATACAAAAAGTGGAGATCTGTTAGCAGAATGGAAGTCATCAGATGGAGATCATGATATTCGTCACTCTTGTATTGCATGCAGTTTCACTGGGAAAAAGCGTAGAAAAGGTCTGGGAACTAAGAACTTGCTTATTAGCTCTCGGCACAGATGATGGAAATGTTCTCGCTGTTAATGTTTCCACTGGTGAGAGGAAGTCATCCAATTCCCAGTGGGATTTGCGGACTTTCATTTGCAAAAAAAAAAAGGACAGCTTCTTTATGTTGTTGGACATGATGGGAAGGCATATGAGTTCAATTCTGAAACAGGAGAGCTTCTAAAGGAGTTTAAAATCTCAAAAAAGTCCATCTCTTCACTGGCTTTCTCACATGATGAAAAATATTTAGCTATTTTCAGCTCTAGACTACGAGTTATAAGTTGGAAAACTTGGAAAGATGTTCTGAAGAGCCCTAATGATATGGGAAATATATATCGTGTTTCTATATCCAATGATGCAAAATATTTAATTACATCAGATTCTGAGAGTCAACATCTTCAAGTTTGGAGGTGTGACTTAAGTTTAGGAACTGTGAGTGGTGGTCCAACACTACCCTTGAGGCATGCTCCATTGGTCCTTGATTGCCACTCCGGTGGCAATGAAGATGATTTAGTTGTCTCCGCAGTTATGTCTTCAGGTGGAACTTACGTATGGAAGAATTTGAATGCCTCTTCTTAAGGTCCACCGAACTAAAATAACCTTGAAAACAGAAAATAGAGAAAGTTCAAAGAAAAGGCGCAGTTCCTATATTGCATCCAAATTCCAATCCACAGGGGAAGACGGACAGATGAAAGCTTTGGCGACTATTGGCTCTGATACCATATTGGAAATCGTGGTTGAGCCTAACAATATATAATACTATATATAGTTGTATCACTTATCATCATCAATTTTAATATATTTTTTCTTGAGTTCTACCCTCAACTCTCAATCTCTTTAAATGATTTCCTCCTATTTCACCTCTCTTTGATTCTTACCTCAGCTGCTTTTACTTACATTTGTTCAATAAATTTTGTTACTTACCATCATCCAAACATACATTATATCTTCTTTATTCAATTACACCCAGTAGCAGGGATTCAATTTGGTGCCATGATTTGAAGTTAATTGACACTCTATGAAGCACGGATATGGACACGGACACCAGACACGACACAGACACCGACACCGTTAATAATTTGAGAAAATCGCATAATTAAGTGTAATTATATGTGACGGTGTCGGACATAACACGTGTCCAACACCAGGATACGCCTAATCCGAGGAGTGTCTGTGCTTCATAGTTGACACTGCTCACCCTGCCTGCACTAATTTGTTCTCTAATTCGGTCGGTGGTTTGTAAGATTGGCAATGGTGAGACGGCATTCTGTTGGTCTCATAGATGGGCTGAAAATTCTATTTTGCAGGGCAGGTTTCGAAGATTTTACTCTATTAAGGAGAATAAGCAAGCAACAGTGTCCGAAACTAGGGAGCGTATAGGTGACATGTGGAATTGGCTACTTGAATTAGAATATGTCATGGAAGGGACAGTTGTGCAGGCAGGAATGACAGACAATTGGGAAGGGATACATCATACATGATTCTGCCGCAGGGTTCTCTGTTAAACCGGCGTATAAGCTGCTGCAAAAATCTGTTTCACATGAATCGGTCTCAGCTGTGTTGGTTAAAGCTTTCAATTTATTAAGTAGATGCTCGGTTCCGTCAAAATTTGTGCTTTTCGCCTGGCGCATGCTGCAGGACAGAATTGCGACTAGAAACACTTTAAAAGCAAGGGTATTAACTATACCTGACAGTGGAGGGTCTTGTCCATTTGCATATAGTGTGTGCAGACTGATTTATGGTTGACTAGGCTTTATAAGAGGTTATGCAGACAAGGGTGTAGCTCACTTCAATCAACATGGTGATATGTTTAGAGGTAAAAAGTTGAAGAAAATAGACATCTAATTTTCTTGTCTCAATACTGCATTGTGGTGGCCATGTTCAAACTTCAAAACTTATTATACAAGAAATTGTATTAATTGATAACATAACCAAATACAAAACTACATAATCTAAACTTAAAGAATGAAGACATTGTATTGCTTAAAAAAATCTAAATCATTGATAACAGAAGATACAAGTATTAAAAATATGTAAACCATTGACATACACGGATCCGGATTCCCTGCGTTGGAATATACAAGTATTTACATGCATTAATTGAACTCATTCATTCATCTTCATTTATTCAATAGATTTTTATCTTACCATCATCGACATACATTACCTATAAGTAATAAACATGTATTAAAAATTGCAGCTAGGAAGAAATTCTCGAACATATTACTTCAGTAGAAGATTTTAAATAAACACAACAATATTGAAGCAACTGGTACAACTTAACAATCTTTCAGTACAAGTTTTCAAGCTATCCAAAGACTTGATTCATTTGTACAATGTTCAGAATCTTCAGATACAGACCAACATGTCAATAACTAATAACCAAACAATTGAAACAGCATTACTTATTGTTCACCTAAGCATTTCCTAAACAAATTCAGACCAGAAAAAACGTAAATTCCGTTACACCATTCCATCATTAGAACAATCTCAAAACAAGAATTGTACTTAAAGTGTCAAACAAGATAGTAATAAGAAAACTACCAGTCGTATTAAGTAGAGGTAGGAACCCTGAACTCGGCATCATTTCCCAAAGCCTCCAAAATCTCAAAAGAAAGACAAACTTCAATATCTATACTACCTTCTTCAGCTCCAGCAAACACAGTAATCTTCCCATTTCTTTTATTAGAACCCCCACTTCGAACCCCTACCGGCTTCCCCCAACCAAAATCATTACCATAAACATCAAACCTCTGAGAACTACTCGTCGCCAATGAATTACCACCTGCCAAACTACCAACTTCAAACAACTTCGGCATTCTCAACCAACACTCATAATCATCTCTTATTTTCTCATCAGAACGCAACATAATCATCTTGTTCATCTCCAAAGCAACTTTTCCAATCCCACATTCCAGAATCTCCCCTGCTTTCATTGTTACCCCACCAAAGATTGCTGCATTTCCAAAATAACCCTCGTCAAGCGGAAGAATCATCCTTGGTCTAACACCTATAGTTAAAACGTAACGAAAATCTTGTTCTGGGTCGATTTTTTTGCATCGAACAACACATCGCCATACGTGAGTTAACAACGCTTGAAGCGAAGATATTTTGATTTGAACATTCTCTGTTTTGTTTTCTTCATTTGCTTTTGATTTCAGTTCCGCGATTTTCTCCTTTGTGAAATGGAATATTCTTTCAGGTAAGTTCTGTCGCGGTTTTCTACTTTGTGATTCGGTTTTTGTAAAAGGAAATCGTATTGGAAGTTCAACATCATTTGGGAACCAACGTTGAAATGAAGGGAGTTTGGATATTTTGTGGGAGTTTTTTGAGATTTCAGACCAAGAATTGACGAAATGCCAAAATGACTTGCCGTCTGAAACAACATGGTTGAGAGTGAAACCAATAAAGATGCCGTTAGTTAACTCCGTTACTTGAACTGCAAGGATTGGTTGTGAAGTTGCTTCGTGGTTTTTAACACCGTTTAGTGGGAAAAATGATTGAACAATGGAAGGAGCGTAG
>Ga0228710_1005758_pt1 | contig 19114 bp, 9 predicted proteins | sample MedpolnodulmetaG_FD_177995 | JGI IMG/M metagenome (GOLD analysis project Ga0228710, IMG submission 177995) | Root nodule microbial communities from Medicago polymorpha collected in Santa Monica, California, United States - pink nodules | ecosystem: Host-associated > Plants > Roots > Nodule...
ATAAGGGACAATACTTCAACATGTTCACCTCACTCTTCCCAATTCTGGATCTGCTGAATCAAATCAGCTTAAAGAACAACAACAATGAGAAAATCACACCCATAGTTATGGATCTGCTGAACTGTCTCTCCTTTGAAATTTTCGAAGAATTTTTTTTGGGGGAATTGATGAATGGGTCTGTGATTTGTGTTTTTTAGCTGCCATTTATTGATTTTGTTCTTGGTTTTGAATAATATGAAAGAAAGTTTGAAAATTTGGGATTATTGTGAAATGAGTCTGAAATTGCTGTTGTTGTAAAAATTGTTTTTTGTTGTTACAAAAACTTTGGATTTTCATTTATGGGTTTATGAGTTTTTTTTTGTATGAGAGGATGATGATGATGCCGAAATTGTTGTTGTTTGATGTTGTTGCTACTATTTAATTTTGTTGTTGTTGTATGAGAGGATTTATGGGTTACTTCATGATGATGATGATGCCAAAATTGTTGTTGCTACTGCTTAATTTAGTTGATGCTATTGTTGTTGTTCTTCCTATTTTTCCAGAAATAGTTGAAAGAGATGAAAGATTGAGATGGAGAAGATGAAGAAAATAAACCCTAACGTTTTTTTGAATAAAATTAACGGAAAGGACCAAAACATGTAACGAAGCAAAAGTTAAAATACCAAAAAGGACCTTTTTTTAGTTATGGGACCAAACCGATACCAAAAAATTAGTTAAGGGACTAAAATAGTAATTAAGCCATAATTTAATTAAAATTAAAATTTCATAAAAACTATTGCTTGTTATTTATACATATTAGTGCAATAAAATAAAGATAAAGATAAAATCTGGCTTTTGGTCATTTAAGTTTGACAAAACTACCAGATTGGTTATTTAAGTTTTTTAAATTTCAAGTAAGCTACTTGACAAAAAAAAAGAGTGAACAATCAATTTGGTCATTATCTTTGTAAGTCATTGTTAAAGTATTCTCTGACTCTATCAATATTTTAGAATAGTCTTTGATGACTGCTTCGATGTTTTTATCACATGACGAAGAACTTAATTGTGAAACTTTTAATAAAGATAAGGACTATTTTGAAATACTAATAGGTTCGTGATTAATTTGAAATTGACCTACACAATGACTAATTTTTCCTTAAAAAAAAAACCCAATGACTAATTTGATAGTTTAGTTAAAAAAAAAAAAAAGTTGATAATGGGTTAAAGGAGAGTATAAAGGCACGTGCGTTAGGGATGCTGTTGTCCATAAAATTGTGACGCCTTTGTAAGATTGAAATTCTGACCAAAGCGATAGTGTTGAAAGTCAAAACCCTAAATGGCAGAAGAAGCAGTAGCCGCCGCAGTAGGACTGGAATCATTGTCCGTCGCTGAATCATCATCTACCAATCCAAATCCAAATCCAACACCGCAGTAATTTTCTGTTCTCTCGTTCTAATCTAGATTCTATATTCTGTTTTCAATTTTCATTATTGATGAATAATCAATCATAGGTTGTTGAGTGCGGAGCAGAGATTTGAGATCGTGAGAAGCATCGGAGAAGAGTGCATTCAAGAAGATGAACTTCTCAACCTCCTGGCTAAAAAGCCTCAGCCTGTTTGTTATGATGGTTTTGAACCTTCTGGACGAATGCACATTGCTCAGGTAAAAATACCTCATTACCTGTTTTCAGCTTATTTTCATAAGTTCTGTACAAGATAGCTTATGCATAAGCTCTTATCATGGTAAGTGCTTGTGCCATAAACTGCAAATAAGTTGATTATCCAAACAGGCCCATAGTGGAAAACAAACGTGTAACTCTAATATCACTAAAAATGCCTACACTACTCAATACAAGTGTTAAGTGAGTGAAAATACATTAAACATTAGATTTGCATATATGCCCAAGGTTTTCCCAATTGTTCATTACTAATAAGTAATAGTATTCCAGAAAAGTCTAACATGTTTGTTGAGACTGAGATTTGCATGATAGCAAATAATTTTCTTGATTGTTGACTACTAATGAGAAACTAACCCATTTGCTATCAAATTTCTTTGGTTTAAATATGTTTCTGTTCCCTGCAAGTTTACCATTTTTTGGTTTAAGTCCTTGTATTTTTTTTTTGTTTTTGTTTTTAGTCCCTTCAAGCATATCATTTTTGAGTTTTGGTCTTGGTGTTTTGCTTTAGTCGCTGTAATTTTTGTTCATGTTTTAATTGGTCCTTATTTTGACGGACTAAAATAAACTATTCTACGTTGGATCATTTCCAATATGAATAAATTTTGCAGGAACTAAAACAAAACAATAAGTGCCAAAAGCAAAACGTTGTATGTCTGCAGGGAATAAAAACAAAAAACAAAATATTACAAGGACAAAAAACAAAAAATGGTATATTTGCATGAACCACAGACATATTTTAACTAATTCCTTTTATTCTTTTGAAAATGTAGAGGAAAATAGAGATTTGTTCTTTGAAAAAGGAGAACTAATTTGTATTCAAGATTGTCCACAGTATGTGGCATAACATCAATAATGAGTTGTCTAGTACTTCTCAGTTTTAGGGATGAATTATATTGAGCTCTTGCTCGAACACGTGGTGCGGTTTTTGGTGAATGCGCTTGAAGAGGAACAGACTAAAGAAATTAAAGTTACATCTATATGTGCTTTGCTAAATCTCGTGATGAACAGTAGATCAAATAGAAGAACCCGCTGGTGTTCTGGTTGTAACGAATCTCATAGGTTAAAAAAATTCTCAAACATTTGCTCAGGTTGCTATAATTATTAAGCTTTTGTTCTTAGACGATACTATTCAAGAGTATGCTTCTAGCGAAATAGTTCGAGCAATCACCCTGTGGGTTTTATCTTGCTTAACCATCATTCTGTGTCAAAGTGATCTGCCATTCTTTTAATGGAAGAAGTCCTAAACTAATTGTATGATAAGAATAGCAATTCAGAGGCTCAACCTCTAAGTGGTCTGAATTATTCCCATCATCCCCCTGCTAGAAGGATATTTGGCTTTCTTTTAACAATAAGCAAGATAAAATTCACTAGTGATAGCTCTGACTATTTCGCTAGAAGCATACTCTTAAATGGTATCATCTAAGATCAGAAGTTTAATAATTATTGCAGCTTGAACAGAAGTTTGAGGATTACTTGAACCTATGAGATCAGTTACAACCCAAACACTAGCGGCCTCTGCAGCCGCTCTTCTATTTGATCGACTATTCATCACGAGATTTCACAAAGCACACATGGCTGTAACTTTCATTTCTTCTGTTTGTTTGTCTTCAAGCACATTCACTAAAACAAGACAAACAGAAGCCACATCACATGTTCGAGATCTTCAAGGTCCATAATCCCTAAAATTGGAAAGTTCTAGACGACTCATTCACAAACTCAAATCCTGAAAATTTGGACAATCCTGAAAATTTGGTTGATACATAATAGTTTTAAAATTATACTTTTTTGTTACAATTTATTAAATTCCATTGTTTTGCATCAAGAAATTGATTTTATTCTATAATAAATCAATTTAATATTTTATTATTTAGAAATAAATTTATGATTTCAAGTAAAAAAAATGATTAAAAACATCACATAACTATTTTTATTTAGAATCCATCACATGACACTCTTGTTATGTTATTCTGCATCGCTCTTAACTCTATTTGCTAACTCTCATGATTGAGTGTTCCCAAAAGTTCACCCACTTCCGCCTCTGTCTCTCTCTGCAATAGAGTTAATGAATGTTGTGGGTGTCTTTTATGTCAAAATTAGATGCTTGCTGTTTTTAATTCTGGTTATGAGTGTGGGTCGTTCCTCAGGATCGTGGATTTAACTTTTGTTGGAAGAATCTGGTCACCGATTCTTCTGCGAAACAGAATAGAATCAGTGAAAATTAGAATCAAAATGAGATGGGGCCCATTGACACCAAGATGTCAAAGTTGAGTTTGACACCAAAATATTAAACATCTAACTAATTTCTTTCAATAAACACACGAACAATATTTCCTTTTAGATTTAGGAGGATTATTCGTCTACCTGGTTTTATACTCTCCTAAAGGAATGATTCCTTTACCCACACAAAAATTTTGTTTTAATTAATTTATTGGACATATCAACTCAAAAGATAAGAAATTTAGTGTGAAACAATCCATCCCTATTCAAAATAATTTTTCTAAACCTTGTAATGGAAAAATAAACACTTTAGAGTTCTACTTTCAAAAGCTCCTCTGAATCAGTCTTGATATATCGAGTGCAGTCTTATTAAATTGAGTGATGGACTTTCATCGTACTTTTGTGATATTGATACCACATTTACTCTACAATAAGAATTATCCAACTAATTGTGGCGTCTCAACTAAAGTTATAATTAAAACAATGTTTAGACCCTACTCTTCACCATAATCCAATAACAGTTTGACAATAGTTCATGCATTTGTCCCTTCGGTCTTAAATGCACTGTTGGTCCCCCTATTTTAAAAACCAACATTTTGGTCCCAGTTTTGGTCCCCCACCCAAATTTGGAGTCAATTTGGTTGATGTGGCATTGACCATTAATGACGTGGCAATGTCTAAATTTAGGGGTATGGTGACAAGTTGGGGGTTTTGATTTTTGAAGATGTTTTAGGTTTATAGAAGATAATTTTGATTTGAATGAGTTTATTGATTTTAATGGTGATTTTTAATTTTTAATTTTTTGAAGAAATTTTCCGAATTTAAATTTATGGATGAAGATGATGAACACCATTGATGAAGAGATGAAGATTAATGGAATACTTTTTTTGGATAAAAAAGATTTTTTTAGTTAAAAATATTTATTATTGAATTAAATAAATTAGTAATGACGTAAAAAAAAACTTGTCCATTTAGGTGTTGCCATGTCATTAGTGGTCAATGCCACATCAACCAAATTGACTCCACATTGGGGCGGGGGACCAAAACTCATAAAAAATTAAAACTGGGGACCAAAATGTTGGTTTTTAAAATAGGGGGATCAAAACTCCCTTTTTATGAAAAGGGGACCAAAAGTGCATTTAAGCCAATTTACTTTTTAGGTTCTGAAATAAATGATGTATCTAGTTCCTAATATAGACTTGATACATCATTTATTCAATGAGTCTAAAAAGTTAACTTTATCTTATAATTGAAACCGGAGTAGTATCATACATAAAGGCCAACCGTTTTTCCTTTATCCTTCTTCAATATCTATTTAAATTAACATAGTGCATTGCATGCAATTTTGCAGTATAAGATACATAAAATACAGACTGACACCGTATGTTTTTACACAATCAAAACCCTTAAAATGATTCCGTAGTATTACTACCATAAGATTCAATACTGGATCTACATGAAGAGCCTGCGCAAAATTCTGTTGCAGGAAGACTAATGTTGCATTATCCCCCACAGTGATTTATTTATTTCTTCCCAGAAACCTGAAAGCCTGAAACAAGCCATACTTGACATCAGATGTGTGTGTGTGTGTGTGTAGAAAGCTAAAGAATCAAAATTAGATGTAGGAAAAATTGTTCAAGGTGAGATTCTATGGATAATTTTTTCAATCTACGGCAATAACTATTTTTGGTGACATTTAGTTAAACTGAGGATTAGTGACAAAATAAGTTTTGCTTTAAAATAACTAAATATTTGTATGAGAAAAATCAATTTTTAATTTAGTTGTTGAAGGTGTTGTACTGGTTTGTGATTTTGTAGTTTTTTTTATGTATATCTAGGGTGTCATGAAAACAATCAATGTGAACAAGCTAACATCCGCTGGTTGCCTAGTCAAAATATGGATTGCTGATTGGTTTGCTAAGCTTAATAACAAAATGGGTGGAGATTTGAAGAAAATTGAGATTGTTGGCCGCTACTTGATCGAAATTTGGAAAGCCGTTGGGATGGATCTGGAAGGAGGAAAAGTTGAGTTTTTGTGGTCGTCTAAAGAGATTAATGCCAGAGCTGATGAGTATTGGCCTCTTGTGTTGGATATAGCTCAGAAGAACAACCTTAAAAGAATTATCAGGTTCCTTTTATTATGATATGAAAATGCTTTCATATGATCCACTGAATAATGGATCTGGAATGTTGTTTCATGTTTGGCTTTTCCAATTTATAGGTGTAGCCAAATTATGGGACGGAGTGAACAAGATGAATTAACCGCTGCTCAAATATTCTATCCATGTATGCAGTGTGCTGACATTTTTTTCCTCAAGGTGAAGTTCACTATTTCCCTATATATTGATGCTTGCATTGATTGCTTGAACTTATATATAAATTATTGCATTTTTTGCTTTGCTTGACATTTAACTTATAGAATGATGTCCTTTTTAGGCTTGTGATGGATGTTACTGTAGAGAACTATCAAAGAAATAAATGAAGGGCAAAACTTAGGTGCAATTCTTTAGGTGCTTTTCATATGGTTCTTAACTAAAAATACACCTTTGTTGGATAGAACAAACTTTGAGAAAATGATGGATTTGATGAAATCATGGTGAATTTAGTTAAGAACCATACGAAAAGCAACTTAGGAATTGTACCTAAGTTTTTTCCATAAATGAATACATGGTTTTTGCAATGTTAGTTTTGAAAATGGAACTTATAAATTATGATAGATGTTCACAGCCTTGGATGTGTTAACTGTATGATGAACGACTTCTTCTCTTTAATTTCAAGTGCTCTGTTCTTGGATGTTCCCGTCTTAGTTTCTTATAGTTTCTATCTGTAAAATTGTAAACCAGATGATATTAATTTTTATTTCTCATGTTTAAGTATTTAAATGTTGTGCTGTTTATTATGTCCTGGCTTCATCTGTAGTTGTCAATTTGCTTGAAACATATTAGTGAATAATCATGAATATTTTTATCTTAAAATAGGCCGACATCTGCCAATTGGGAATGGATCAGAGAAAAGTGAATGTACTTGCCAGAGAGTATTGTGATGTTATTAAGAGGAAGAACAAACCCGTCATCTTATCACACCGTAATCTCCAGATTTCCTTTCAGCTAGTGTATATTGGAGTTGTGTTGTCACTTACTAATTGATCCTCGGGTGATTTTCAGACATGTTACCTGGTCTACAACAAGGGCAAGAGAAGATGTCAAAAAGTGACCCTTTATCATCCATTTACATGGAGGATGAAGAGGTAAGCTAAAAGGGCATTTAAATTTGTCATTACTAAAAAGGGGAAGTTCAATTGTCCTATCTAGTTATGTTTTGTTTTGAACTTGATGACAGCTAAGAAAAAATTTATTTTGCTAAAATTTCAAAAACATAAAAAGAGAATTTGACAGAAAAATATTTTGAATGAAGGAATAAAAGGTTGTGATTTTATATAAGATTGTGGCTATTTATTCCTTTCTGGTAAAGATTTTCATTTTTTTTTTGTGATTCTGTTTTAATATTTTTTTGATAAGCTGTTTTAAAAATATTGACTGTTCAATCTTTGTATTTGGATATCACAGGCTGAAGTGAATGTGAAAATAAAAAAGGCATATTGCCCGCCAAAGATTGTGGAAGGAAACCCATGCTTGGAGTACATTAAATATCTTATCTTACCTTGGTTTAACGAGTTTACTGTGGAGCGTAACGCAGATAATGGTGGTAATAAGTAAGTCCTTCTATTTCCTCATTTTGAACTTCATGTTCCATTTATAATAGTAGTAGTTTCCTAAACCATTCTGGCTGGCTTCAGTCTGATGGTAACATTTTGATTCTTGTATTCAATTGTTTGGTTGATATATGTTCATGCTTTCATTCTATGTAGGACGTTCAAAAGCTTTGAAGAGTTGATTGCCGACTATGAAAGCGGAGAGTTACATCCAGCTGACCTTAAACCAGCTTTGTCGAAGTCATTGAATAAAATTCTAGAGGTAATGTTTCCTGGTTATGTTTATGCATCTTTGTATACCTCCTCTTAATTTTTAAAAGAAATCTCTACTATCTATGTACTAGGTTGACAATATTTTTAGTCAGAATTGTCTTATTTGTATTGGTTAATATGCTTTAACATGTTCAATTTAAAAATTTAATGTGATGGATAATATATGATAGATTGAGATCCTTAATTAGTATACACTATCAGGGGAGAGCTAGAGGAAATGTTCTCTGATTTTACAGTTATTTTGTTAACCGAAAGACGACTAAGGGTTTGTTTGGTTCAAACGGAGGGTAGAGATTTTCATGGAAGGTGGGGTAAGAGAGGGGAGGTGTTTTAATTAAATACCCCCTCTGGTCCGTATTATAATAAAATTTCCAAAAAATTTGTTGATCCTATTTATAAGAAAATGTCACAACTTTTACAGTGTAGTAATATCAGAAAAATAGTGGGTATGTTTTCTAGTTATAAGTTAGCGGTAGTTAACTACCGCTGGGGGCATTTAAGTATTTTATATGTGTTTTTAGGAAGTTTTTGATGTTAGAAAAGCAATTTTCAAGTGGCATTGGACCCTTACTTTGTTTACTAAATGTTTGTTTCTTGGAAATATGCAGCCTGTAAGGCAACACTTCAAAAATGACAGCAATGCTAAAGAGCTACTAAAAAGAGTCAAGGTCAGCCTCGTTTAGAATTAGAAAAATACTTCAAACAATCATTTTGATGTTGTTATTATATGTTTATCTATCATTATAGACTAAACTGAATTTGTCTTTGGTTTGCAGGCTTACAGAGTCACCAAGTAATGTGTTGATTATAGACTTCAAGCTATTTTTGTATTTCGAAACAGATCTAGAATTCTTCATTGTTTAGAATACATTTTTTTTCACTTGTGAAATTTGGTGGATATGCAAAATGTAATAAATACTTGTATGAGTTTCAAATTTTGTGGTATGCATTTTTGGGCTTTGTTGAACCCTTTGGCATCTGTTAGAGTATTCACGTAGTTTTTTGTTGCGGTTATCTCTTATAAAGAACAAACACAAACAAAAACAAAAACAGAGCAATAATAAAGTACGGAAACTTAAGGGTATGTTTGGATCGGTGACTTAAGGGTATGTTTGGATCGGTGGTATAACATAGAATTTGAGTGGGGTGAAATGTAATGATGTGATAGTAATGTTTAATTTATTTATTTTTAATTCTAATTAGTTCATTCCATTGTGTTTCACTTCATTTCTTTGGTCAAAACTAAATTGTCAGTTACAAGGAATGACATTTCTTAGTTTGCAAAAACAGAAATCTGAACACTATTTTTGACACAAATGCGACATTGTATACACCGTTCATTTATACCTTTCCTGCTGCTCAGACTCTCTCCTTCTCATCTGTGTGGCCCCCATCCTACCATTGTCTTTGCAAGCCACCATCTCCTCTGCCATCGTCTCTACAAGACTACAACTTTTGTAAAACCCTTCCGGCCACCGTCCTCGACTCTGTCCATCTCTGCAAATCCATCAACAACCACCTGTTCACTCTCTCCTATGCAAATCCACTGTCTGTAGGTCTCTATCTGTCTCTCATGTTCTCACTCTTATCTCTTATCTGCATATCTCTCTTATGAATTTCTCTCTTCCTGCGACTTGATCTGTAAAAGGTGGAGAGAATGTGGTGGTGAGGATGGAGGGTGGATCAGAGAAGGTGGCGTGGTGGTGAAACAGAGTGTCATCGTGGTGGTGGAAAGTGAGAAAGTTATGAGACAGAAAGAAATTGGATCGAAAATCACGAAATTACCTATCAGTTTCTGCTGAAAAACCAATTATGTCCTTGCATTTTAATGGAAATCCCGGGTTTGCCCCTGGTGTCGTATTTGTGTAAAAAATAATGTGTCTAGTTATCATTTCTATCGCAAAAAGGGGCCATAGAATATTGTGCAGTTTGATTCAAGGCAAGGTCCTTTATCGCAAAGTCCTTTATCACCATGAGATCGGTTTAACTAGGCAAGGTCAGGCCTAGAGTTGTCTAAACTGAACAAATTATATACAAGTCTTGTAACTTTTATCACTAATTTGTGTTCTACTTGTAGAACGATTGTAATGGACTAGGGTCTAAGTGGATGTTTGGTATTAGGGTTGATTTGCAGAAATCATGGTGCTCGTTGTCATTCTTTCAAGAATGTAACTAGTACACTATGTTAGCGTACAATTATTTTACACATGCATCTAACGATGTTCTGTCATATCATCTAATAAATTTAAAAATACATGAGTTGTCATATTCATTAATTGACGTAACCATACATTATTTGATGCATATGTAAAATAATTATACACCGATACAGTATAATAATTAAACTTTTCTTTCAAATTCATAGTGAATCCCAACATATCAATGACTTGTCTAATTCTATGCTTGGGTTGATCTTAAAGATGAGTTGTGTAAGGTTATGGCCAGACCAAGTCTATTAGCAAAGGAGAAAATGCTTTGCCAAATTGCATTTGGATTTTATTTGTCTTGTGCTAAGCTATGCTTGATAACTTTATTTGGTATGAACTTTTTTTTTACAATATCATTTGTCATGACCTAACACGCCAAACTTATTGATGGATTTTAAAGATCCAATTCCACAAACTTTTCGTTTCTTAATAGATACCCCATAAAATGAAAACAAAAATGCAGTTGGATTTATAGATAATGACTAACCTTTATCCTTGAAATCCACCCTATATTCAATATAATATACAAAATAATGATCTTAAAGAGCAACCAAAAGCAACTAAGAACAATATTAAAAGAGCTAAAGTGCTTATCATCTTACTCCTAAATATATTAATAAATAAATAAATAAGCTTGAATATATAACATCCAACTTCAGTGTTTTCAAGTTTCACAGATAAATGAAGATTTTCAACTTGCTTGCTCTTTGATGCTTCAACACGCAATAAAAAGAATGGATACAAACGAGATGATAAGTAATTCTAGTAATAATGTATCTTTTGCAGTGTATGGTTGCTTGAATATTGAAGAAGGAAATGATTATAATGCCCCACTTGAGGTCAAGGAATCAAATGAAGCAACATTTTCACCAAACATATCATCATCATCATCATCTTTTGAGCCTCTAAGTGATTTTTCTGGGCTTTTGGTCCAACTTCATATCCAGTAAGTATGTCGACAAAATCCAAACTACTTTAGTAATGTATTAAACATTTTAAGGTATTATTTTTTTGTTGATTTCATGGCACAAATGAATTTCTTCCATGTGTTATATAGGACGGGGCTCTCAAAATACTATAAAGGAAAATTTAGAACCTTCAGATCCCTATCAGATGTAAGGTGTTTAGAAGATTTATCAAAGAAAGAGATTCCTCGTAAAAAGAAAGCACGTAGCTCATTCCACTGTCCCAAGGCAAGCATATCAAAGGAAGCTGGAAAGACCTGTTTTACATCTTTTATTATCTAAATAGAATGCGTTTCATGAGAACTCAACTCTGGCAACATGCCCTTTTGAGTTTTTTGCTTTTGTTTTTGTGAGTTTAAAAACTATAGACTGTGTAAAAAAAATTACACATTCATCAAATTATATTTTATAAGAATGTCACTTTGTTATAATACAACATTTTTAGGTTAGTTTCTAAAATATATCTACAAATATTTATTTGCGACGATTTGATTGGATGCATTTATAAAATGTTTTAGGTTAATGTTTGACATCATTTATAATACATGCATCAAAATAGCTTGAACTCTGAGACACATGCATCGAAAGTTATGAAGTGATTAGAGAAGTTACAAACCGATCCGATCAGTAGATTTGTTACAATGGACATGAACATGTTTTGACAGAACTGAAATTGGGAGAATGAGCATGTTGACAAAACAAAACAATGTTATAAAACATCAAGTTACGTTCATCAACAAAACATGAAAATCATTCCGATAAAATCATTTCCAAACTACATTCACGTTCTAATTGGTCAACAACTCAAAAACCTTAACCTTGAACAACAAAAAAAAAGAGAGGAAGTTAACACTTGTTACTAAATTGAAGAAATGTCATAATAAATAGAATATATTTGACGTCGGTTAGATGAAAATAAATGGTTGCAGAGAAGAGAGTGTTTGGATATCAAGAACCGAAGTGTTCGCTAATTTGATTAAAGATTCACACACACGAGAATGCAAATTATACTAAAGAGAAAGATTTTTTTTTTTTTATTGTTTAACTATCCATGATCTGAATGGATAGAAGTTAGAATATCGATTAGACGATGACAATTAGACGGAAAAAAAAAATTGTTTTACCATCCATTTGTTTTTATGGATAGAAGGCGGAATGCCAATTAGGCTAAAAAATAATGAATTTGGCTAAACTGTCCATTTTTTTGGATGGATAGAAGGTACAATGCCGATTATGTGAAAAAGAATAAAATTTTGATCTCTTAACTACTATCTATTGTTTTTATGGGTAAAAGCTAAAATGTCATATGTGACTAATGCAATGAATATCATCAATTTTAGTGTTTTTGAGAAATTTTGAAAAATTATTGATCTTGATCAAATCCAAGAACCTAATCGATGCATAACTTATTGCTGGAATTTTCTAGACCACTTTGCTTGATTTCTTCGGAGTCTTGTTGAACTCAGTAATATTTCTTCATCCATCGGTTTTTGCATCCCTGCCATTGGTTCTTCCAATAGACAAGAACAATAGCATTCAAAATACAGGACGTAGGCCAACCACATTGATCGTTTAGATGAGGAAATTTCTATTACACTAAGTGTTACACATGCTACAAAGTAGATTGGAAATGAATGGGGAGATTGATTATGTCATGAACAATAAGAAGGTGAAGTAAGAATGGTTATTTTGGAAGATGAATAGATTGATCAAGAATAAAATAAGAAAAGAAAGATAAGTCAACTAAGCTTCAATAGAACTCATAATTGAGAGAAAAGAAATTAGAAAAATAACATTCATTATGAGAGAGTTGTCACATAAGTAAGTACATCAAAGACTTATGTAGCTAATTAGGCTAACTAACCCCTAACTAATATAATTAACATATAGCTAACTTTTACATCTCCAATCCTTTGGCACAATCTAGGAAATGGGCACAACAGAAGAAAGAAATATAAATCCATAGTTAATGTAGTTCCAAATATAAGTTCATAGTTAATCAAGTTCAAAATATACATGTCAATAGTCAATGATTAGTACAGCTTGTTGACTTCAGAGCAAGGCTCAAAATCAATTTGCTTGTGCTTTTGATTCTGGTTATTTATCACGAGGGCACTTACAAATCACACGATAAACTTTTAAGAAAGTATATTCATAACTCTAAACTTTTAATTGTTATGAAACTCAACAGTCAATAAAAAGGTAAGAAACTAAGAAAAAACACATAGCTACTGCCTACTGCAGCATTGCCCATATAATTTATTTAAAATTATATAATAGAATTTTAGTATTAGTCAAGTTAAGGCTTCTTTGGGGTATAGCTCAACTAAACTCTTGTTTATTAATCACTAATATATCACAAGAGTTTATATATAAATGATTTCTATTAAAGATGGCTAAAAATTCCACACCCAGATGGCTAAAAATTCCACACCCACATATACCTGTGAATAAAATCAATCACGGACACATGCTCGGTATATGGATATTTATATATGTAGATGGATCCATACCTATTTGTAAATTATAAATTACTAAAGTGTTTCTAGTACTTAAATATAAAAAATTTCTACATGGAAGAAACCATAACCTAATTTCCTAATTTTTGTTTGTTTAATTAATAATTTTGTTGTCTAAGTTAGTCCAATGTATTAATATTTTTGCGAACACTATTTTCTATTGTAAAAAATAATACTTTAAAACTAACCCACCACTAGGGTTGATCTAATGATGTTGGCCTAAGACCTCGGAAAGTGGTCCTCTGAAGAGTTTGACTTTGTCCAAAAATAAAATAAAATAAAACCTATGCAATTTTTTAATAAAAAGAAAAAAAAATTATACACGTTGATACTCTTAAATACCCTTGGCTAAAACTCTCAACATTCAGCTGACATATACACTCATACAGATATGGAGCAGACACTGAATCACTTTTGTTCAACTAGATGATGCAAATGACTACTATCTGCACTCATGGATATGCATCATCACCCAACACTCTTTTTATATTTTCTTTTTTTGACAATGGTATCCTTTTCATTTAATACTTGACAGAGTAAAATATTAACTGCATCAAGTTTGATTGGCTGTTTTGCAAGCACAGGGGAAAAAATATAACGAAAATGGCAAAGGAGAAAAATACGTGTTTACATAACAATTAGTAATATATCTGTTTTGGGCATACTCAATGTCCACAAGTCTCAACATGAATAACGATTATATAAAATTGGTATGAGAAATCAAGATTTATCTATACCATCAGTCAGGGAATGCAATACATAGTGACAAATGCATAGAAGATAGCAATGCAAAGCTATATAGTTCAACAGCTTTTCTCACCACCCTCTTGAATTCCTCCCATAAGTTATGCATGCAGTAAGCATTTTCTCTGTAATGCTTGGTCAGCAGGAAAGGCAAGTAAAAACTCCTGCTTATAATCCTTGACTTGTTATATCCCTACTTATATAGCAGCAATAGAGAGCAAACACCAACTTGATCTTCTAATTCAACACCAACACAGCATAAATATATGCCACACTTCTATGGACTGTTTTACCACCTTTAGTGTTGTGCAGCTCCAGCATCTATTACTTCCTTTTGAACTCGTTTGATTTGGAAGCTCCTATCCGTACATTAGAAGCTTTGTCCCTTCTCTTCCCATCACCGTGAGTGAAACTTTTGAACCGGCTTTTATTGCCCTTCATACTTCCTTCTGACCTTAAATTAGAATTTGTATCATTAGAATGCCTACTTCTCTTGGCTGATCTGAATTCATCATTGCTCCTAAACTTAGTTGGTTCAGTTTTGCTTGACAAGTCTCTATCAAATTTCTCCTTTCTCTTTTTTTGTCGAAACAAGTCTTTCTCTTGGGTGTTCGAAATATCAGGTTTCCTCCGCTCCGACCTACAAAGGAGAGAGGGATAGACAATAGAATTCAGCTTCAAGGAAACAATAAATCAGCTGCTAACATTTTCTTTACAAGCAATAAAACCATACCCCTTGGCAGCTGAAACTTCAGGTGCATTTTCTGTATCATTAGCGGCTGCTTCATTTGATTTTCCATGTCGATTCTGCACACCAACAGGCATCGTAATTTTTTTTATCAAACATGAAATCAGTCTGATAATCACCCTCTAGAAATACTACAAATTTTGAACGAGGCTGAGTTGAAAGTAATACAAAATCCAAAACAAAATAGCATTTTCCACAAGTAACTAAAGGTTGATATAAAGATCGTTTTTGCCTGAGTAATTGAGTCAACTAAATTTTAAAGGTCTTATTTAAAGATCTGATCCAAATGCAAAAAGTTAATGTAAAACTACAGCATAAAAAGAAAAACGATAAAAGAAAAACGATAAAAGAAAAAAAAACTAAATTAACAATAAAGGCAGAACATTCGCCATGATTTTAGCTTTCATACCGAACCTGATGGATAGCATACATACAAAAAAATGTATTTATATACTTTCTAAAGCAACTTGGTCATTTATCCATAAAAGCCATAACCCTTAACATTTTAGAGCTTAATCTTGATATAAAACCTGAAGCCCCTGTCAGCAACATTCATGCTTTTGGATATGATTCCATCACATATAGCTAGACTCAGACTAAACCTAAGGTAATACTACCATTGTAGGTATTTAATATGAAAAGCAGTACCTCTAAAACTGTCTTGAGAAAATCCATGTACTTCTCTGGGGTAACCACTCTGACAGCAGCAGAACCACACTTCCGAATTAATATTTCAAATATGACTGTGACCTATAGACAACAAAGAAAACATTATTATGGTTCAATCCAGTATAGACAAGAGTCCATGTTGTGTAGGTGTACTTATTTAAGTACACGTTATGCATGGGTAAGACTAGTAGCTTAATATTAGAAATTAGACATGCCTTCGTTTTAAAATGATGTCTTGAAACAGACGACCAACGGATGATTTCAGAGACAACATCTGAGAGAATATTCTGCAACTCTCTTGCTTCTAAGCAAGACACCATCACTTTAAAAAAGCCCAAGACAGCCTGTTACAGATGTAAAGTTAAACTCTAAGCAATAACAGAAATAGGTTCAAACAATTATTTGATCTTTAAAATGAACTGACAACACTCACTTTTATGATTTCTGTATCTTTGGTGTGCAGCAACGATAAAAGAGAAGGAACGAGATCAGGAATGGAGGCACAAAGGTTTGCATCCTTATATACCAATACTGACAGTGCAGACACTGCTCCACTTTTTATATGGGGAGATGAACCGGAAAGATATCCCATTATCTGTATATTGAGAGTATTGAAGTTATAACTCATTAATATATTCCAGGAAATGCAAATCATCACTTTGAACTATTAAAAAGGGCAGCCCGGTGCACCAAAGCTCCCGCATACACAGGGTTCGGGAATCCCACCATTTTGGTGCATCGTACGCAGCCTTACCCTGTTTTTTACACAAGAGGTTGTTTCCAGGACTTGAACCCGTGACCTTTCAGTCACGTGACAACAACTTTGCCGTTGCGCCAAGGCTCCCCCTTATTAACCTCAAATATTACATGATATAATTTTTTTTTCCTACATAAAACAAGTTCATCTAAGCACACATAGTGTGAAATTGCATTTATTGCAAAATTATTGGCTTGAAAAACAAGTTCATCTAAGCACACATAGTGTGAAGTTGCATTTATTGCAAAATTATTGGCTTGAAACAACAGGAAAGATGTGTAATTTGGAAAATTCAAAATAAACTAGATTGACAAAAATAAATAACATTAAAAAGAAGAGTGAATTTACCATGCTAACTAGTTTTTGATACGGTTCAGTAGGACCAACACAGGATAAGTCTCTCAAGCTAGAACTTATATTTAAGAGTAAATCGCAAGCTTCTTTCCTAGCTTCATCCTTTCCCTACATGGTACCAATGCATATGATTTAGTACAGCTACTATCTCTTCTTACCATTATGATACATAGCAGACCAAGCTAAACCAATGAAAGAAATGTGTAAGGTATGTACTTGAACTTACATCTTTTAATGTGATAATGATTTCATTCAGAATAAGAAAAGCCTTTGAGTTCACATCCTCTTCTAAGCTAATCTGCAGAATGCATATCAAGAGAAGACCACTTAAGTTTAAATAGTATGTACACCTTCATTCATTGTTCAAAAAAAAAAAGAGCATGAAAATAAATTGGCTATGAACCTCCCAAGCAAATCTCAGAAAGAAACTCTAATTTGCAAATGAACCGGGCTCATACAAACAAATAATGCAGATATGTAACATTTGTTAACCCAATTTCACAGTTCAGCCAGAGGCAAACAGCACAATTTCGTAAGATACATAAATCACTGCATCAAATACATTCAGGATCCAAGTTGCTCCACTTGACTTGACCCACATTTTTTTCCTACTTTTCGGTTTTCCACAAAAAACCATCGCTGCGGCCATAAGGTTCCACGCCACACACGATATCTTCCGCGTTACCCACATCATTAATATGCAACACGTTTGGGCAGCTGTGGAGGTGGGCCACCGCTCTCCACCACTCCGTCGTGATAGCGGTGCCATCTTCTGCTATTGACTATCTACGGCTCAAGTCTAATTACATAGATATCCAATGGGTAAAAATATGGATATTCAAGTTGCTATCATGCTAGACCGGTCGGAATCTAGGTATTTTTTTATAAACAAGGTATGGGGACAGCAAGTACTTTCGTGACAAACTTTAAACGCTGAATTACCCACCTTAGACAACATATGTGTAACCTTTGTTCTGTACGTTCGGTCACACCATAAAAAGACTATTTTCCAAATACATACATAGATGAAGAAATATATCACAGAAGGTTACACATCCTGATACCCAAGACCCAAGGAGATCGACACATAATATATATATAAAATGAAATAATATCATAATTAAGATTTCTGACCTTCACAATGTGAACCATCAGCGTGTGGAAACAAACAAACCGGCTTCTAAGAGAAGCAACATCAGTTGGAGGTTTTATACTAAGTAATAAATCAATTAGCTCCATATATTTAGAAGAATAGCACGGGTGCTCCTGCATCATCCAGTAACAACACTGAGACATATAACAAGAGAAAATGAAACAGAAAAAAGAATCATGCAAAGCATACCTTCAAAATTTTGCTCAAAGTGTTGTATGCTTCATAATGAACACTCTCATTAGTTGCCTACATATCAAGCATACATTAACTTTATTTTTTACAAAATTGCATATGCTCGTCAAAAGAATTATAAAGGGATTATATCAACAAAAATAAAGTACTACACAACCTTTAAGAAATACCTGAAAGGAATGTATTGTTAAATTATAAATTATCTCAACAAGATTATCATTGGCTCCTTTGACAAGACAAGATGATATCTCCAATATTGAGCACCTGAAGAATAAGAAGACTCTGGATTGTCATCAATTATGTAATATGTAATAACAAGGAATAGAAAGAAAGGGGATAGTTTTAATAGGTCAGGTTTCCCTATTCTCCCATTCATGTTCTATAGTTTAAGATGATGCAATAGGCCACGTTTCCCTATTCTCCCATTCATTTTCTATAGTTTAAGATGATGTAAAGCTCAATCATATTCAGAAGGGCGGGGCAGCCTAGTGCACTAAAGCTCCCGCATACGCAGGGTCGGGACGGGGCCCCACCATTTTGGTGTACTATATACAGCCTTACCCTGTTTTTACACAAGAGGCTGTTTCCAAGACTTGAACCCTCAATCATATACAAAGCAGCCAATAAATATTAAAGTTGACATTGGAATGAAATCAACAAATCAAGAACTCGATTAATTTTATCCAGTTAAGGCTTGGTTGTTGTTTGTTGTTGTATAGAAAACCGTAGCTATGGACCAATTCTCTCTAAAACATAAGCAGACAGGTCTATGCACGTGAATGGGCCTCTCTGATTACACTCCTTCAAATGAGCTCTTTAGGGCCTGTTTGATGGTCAGGATAGGATAAAGGCAGGATATGATATAAAGCTGGATAGAGATAGGATATGATAAGGACATGATAAACATTAATCCTATCATGTGTTTGATGCGCATATGATAACAAACA
>Ga0228710_1005760_pt1 | contig 19111 bp, 9 predicted proteins | sample MedpolnodulmetaG_FD_177995 | JGI IMG/M metagenome (GOLD analysis project Ga0228710, IMG submission 177995) | Root nodule microbial communities from Medicago polymorpha collected in Santa Monica, California, United States - pink nodules | ecosystem: Host-associated > Plants > Roots > Nodule...
ATATATTGATCTTTACTCTTTTCTTTTTCGTTTTCAGTCTACTCTCATCTTCTGTTCTTCTCCATTTTGCTTCGTTCACACTTGTTCTTCACTTGGCTGTGTATTTCTTTTCTTTCCTTTTCAATTTTTTTTGTGTTGTTATGTTTTTACTTAACTGTTCATCACTCTCATCTCTTGTTCTTCATCATTTTGTGAATAACCGAATCAACCCACCCGTCGTAACCGAGATCCGTCCAAACCGTGTCTATTCACGGTCGAATTTGGGTTCAATTTTAGAACACTCGGTTTCATATACCTTCACCATTTTTGGCCCGAACCCACACAAACCCGACCGATACTCTACCCTACTAAATTTTATTCATCAAAAGTGTCAACGAACTAATTTTTTTTTTTTGAATTTTTATCACTCATAATTAAGAACATTGATTATTTTTTACGATAATATGTAAAAAAATTACAATAATTTTTATAAACAATGAAATGATGTTTTTTCTTATAAAATGATGTTCTATAAAATATAAATATTGACAAATTGTTATTTATTACACAAAAAATGATCACTTATTTATAAAATTATGAATGAAGAGTACCGATACACCTCACTTTGTGATTTTGCATTTTCTGAGGGACAAAAATTATTAAAAATATTGTTTTAAAGACTGGGGTGTTACTACATTGTACGTACCAATCTTAAACCAAATATCATCTACCCCAAAGTTTGCCACGTAGAATAAAAATGAAAGAAAAAAGAAATTGTACTGCTTGGACAAATATTCGAGAGAAATGATATTTGTACAACTACTTTGTGATAACTTTTTCTCTTATATTTACATTATTCTCTTATTCTCTCTCGTCTTTTTTTTCTCTATTATTTTTTACCAATAAAAAGAGAAAAAAAAGAAGTTGTCACAAAAATTGTATGAAATGGTTGTTCAAATATCACTACTCTTTATAGAAATTGACAATGATGCTGTGACATTTACATGCAAATTTTGATAAATGTAAACGATTTCACTGATAGACTTGTTTTGATTGGCGCATATAGGATAATTACCAAATTTAACATATGTTAAGAAGAAGACATTTCATTAGGGGAATATATGCTTGCTTTGCATCTAGGAGAGGACATCGTTGTCGAAATAATATGTATGCTGAAAATCGACTTCGTTTACTTTATCAGTGTCCAATATATATAACTATTAAACATTCTTATTCCCTTTCTATCTTAGTTTCTATATCTTTACCACTTTCACCATATATAATATATTCTTCGTATCAAATTAAATCATTACTTGCCTAGTGTCGCAACTCGCATGCAACTTATACTTGAGTTATAGTGACTAGTGAGTAAGGATAAGAATATAGGTGTTGAGTTTATGTTGCGGGAATAACTCTCATCAATCAACCAAAAAATCTATGATTTTAATCAAGGAACCAAACCAAAATGATAACATCTCAGAGACATAACATAGGTCTTAAGTTTATGTCTGCATCTCCGTTACTTTTGTAATTTGAATGTGGATATAACTACCAAGCGCAATGATTTTTGGAGTGCAAGAGAATGTTTATTTACTAGCCTTTCAAGGTTATATTATATGTCTGGTAGAAACCTCTTCCTGCATGGGCGTAATGTTGAGGTAATTGCTTTACAGCCCATTGCGTTGCTGCAAAATCCCCCTCAAGCCATCCAGAAGATAACTTCCAATGATGCGTTCCAATAGGTTGAGCAACTCAGGGGTCTAGTGGTCTGGTTAATGAGGGTTCCCTATCTTCAACTTTGACAATTTTATGTGTTCTTATAACTCTAGCATTCAATTTCACTTAATTGAAAGATTTGCAAATCTTAAAATAAAAACAAAAGGCTAATGTGTCATATAATGAGGGGAGCCTAAATTATCGAGTGATCATGACACTCACCAAAGATCAACGCATAATTAATTGATTTGTCTCATTTCGCTTGTATGTTACTCAACGCTCTTTTTTACCACTTTATAAAACCAATTTTCTTCTCAAGTTTGAGCTAAAAGTTTCACATTAAATGAAAAAGTAGTATCGGAGCTCTGAACATTCCGATGCGCCTTCTAGTCTCATCATAGTTAATTTTTTTCAAGCCCACTTCTTTCTCCTCAACCTTAGAAGATGCTCCAACTAGATAGTTTACAAGAAAAGGAAAAATCTAAGTGTGAGTAGCACAATTTTTAAAAAGGATTTGATTTTTGGCAATCAAAGAATCACACATTTGACGCAATTAAACAATTTTAACCATCTTTGGCAATCAAAGAATCACACATTTGACGCAATTAAACAATTTTGACCATCAAATCAAAATCAACAGGCTAGAGTTCCAACTTTGTAAATCAAGTCCAAAATACAAGTTTAAAATATGCACTGCTGAATTATGATCCGACGTTCCAAATCATAGTGTGGGTGGTGTGTAAATTGCACACACCCATTTTTTACACTTTCTATTTGTGGTTGAAATTTATGTCGGTTCAACCATATAGAAAACAACCCACATAATTGATGTGAAAATTTATCCCAATTTAAGTGAAATGGAAGCAAACAAGGCCAAAATCCTACACAATATATGTATGTGTAAGAAACACTACAGTGCTATCTAAATCATGTGTATGAGACAACTCACAAGTGGGCTAAATACTGTTTACATCATCCTGTTATGATCAGGCAAAAATATAAACGGATTTGGAAAAGAAGAAAAGAAATATGCCAAGCATGAATCTTATTCTTGAAGATACTTTAGGATTTTAATAGATTGAACTTAATTTACAGGTAGCCAACTTGTTATCTACGACAAATGCAGCACAGTGCAAAAGTACATTTATCAAGAATCCTCATGAATTCGGTTATACCATATATCTTATTCTTTTATTGTGACACATGGAAAACAATTCAATCCCCACCACACCACATTGAACATCATCATAAGCTTATAAATAACACTTCAAAGAAGCTTAGTTTCCACAAGTAAAATCAAATCATCACTAGTTTGTATACTATTATTATATTCATAATCATGGACACAGTCACAAGCATGGTTGGTGAAAAGCCAGTGGTGATATTCAGCAAGAGCACGTGTTGCTTGAGCCACTCAGTAACATCACTGATACGTAGCTTTGGAGCCAACCCAATTGTTTATGAGCTTGATAAAATCACAAATGGGTCACAGATTGAAAGTGAGTTGCTTCAAATGGGGTGCAAACCAAGTGTACCTGCTGTTTTCATAGGACAACAATTCAGAGGTGGTTCTAAAAAAATCATGAGCCTTCATGTGAGGAATCAATTAGTACCTATGTTGAAGGATGCTGGTGCTATATGGATTTGAGACAGAGTCATGAACTAATATATATAGTCACATTAATATTTCAGAGATCATGAATAAGATGACTTTTTATATAGTCATTGCTCTGTTAGTTAATTGACATAATTTTGTAGTAGTTATGATGTTATACTATACTATACGGCCTATAAACTTTTATGGTTTTGTGTTTCTTTTCTTCAACTGGCCAATCATCAATGCATGCATAATATAAATCAATAATGTAAAACAGCGAACTAATATATACTATATTGGGAAGGGTATTGCTTCACCAATAAATTAAGAATAATGTCTGGTGTCCCTTTAAGTTAACTATCTAATCTAATACTAATAGTTTTAATTAATTTATGTAGTATATTATGGCCACCAACACAACTCTATCAACACCTTTCAACAACAACTCGGACGAAGCCAACAAAATAATAAATAGATGCACAAAATTTGAGGCGTCGATTAGACTGCCTTTAAAGATAATTCATCCGCGTCATATATGCACAAATCTCACAAGATACAACGATTTCTTTTTGGTATAGAACTGAAGAAACATACACATATTAATATTGAGGAGAAAATTAATATAAATTAACAAAGATTGACCTCCTATCAATTGTTAATTTAAGTTACTTAAATCTCATTTCTCCTCAATATTTCACATATTAATTTCCTTTACATTCACTTTGTAAGAGGATTAACTATGACAACTTTTTGATCTCACTTCACATAGTTGAGGATATAAGATTTCATTTAGTAGTTGCTTTATCCACAAATGATAAAGATACAAATTTCTTCCATAAAAAAATATAGATTAAAACGTCTCTAAATCAATCAATATTATATCCATCAAAGTTTATAACAATAAACTCGGCATCCACAATAAAATTATACAAGCCTCATGAGTTTGAAATTTAAAATATTAGGATGTGATATTTCATGTATAGATGTTTTATTCATGAGTAAAAACAATGATTTGAATTTTTTCAACAAAGATTGTAACTCTTTGTGAAGAGTTGTTTATTTCTTCTCAAGTGGTGTACGATGTTTGTAAATAGGACTCGATATGTAGTAATTAATAGAGCCCAAAAATTCAAGACTTAAAAAACAACAATGATACACACATACATTTTCTCTAAAAAGAACATATATACCTCTAAATTTCGTATACTCATTCAATATCCTATTTTATTGTATTTCTCTCTTTCTATTATATCATCAACATATTAATTTATTATATCACTATCTTTTTCTCTTCCTTTTTTTTTTAAATTGTATACACTCATGAGATGAGCACCAAACATTTTCTATTTAAAACTCTTCTGTATTTATTCATATGATTGCAAGAAATTAAAATTGAAATTTTCTCCGACTAAATTGGTAAAACCAGAGTGGTGGAAGAAACTAGCGGGTGGTTAAAAGTACTTCTCTTAGAATTTACCGGTGAGAGCGAATCAAACCTAAAGTTTATTATATTAATGACACGTGCTTCGAATCTTTACTTTTGGAAAGAAAAAAAATGTATGCTTAGAAATTTCTTTGGGCAATAACTATCATCTTCTTAATTGTTCTACCATACTTGTAGCATGTTCCAATACAAGGTCTAACAGGTAAGAGCAATACTATTTTTTTTCCCCTAAATCCACATAGCACTAACTATGAAATCAAACAGAGTTTGTGATAATGTCGCTTTTGTTTTGCCTAATACATTGACAGTAATGAGAAGCAAAGTCTTCAAATGTTATATTCGAAAAAATATTCCATGATTTGATACTTGTGTTGTGTGTCGGATTTGGAGGAGTTCCATGAAACACAACAAGGATTAAGTGACCCTTTGATTATGGTTTGAGCCATTTGCCTTATTCAAGATTGATGAAACATAGTTGACGTTACAGAATTTGAAACAAGGAGCCAAATATATATGCAGCCAATTAAAGGGTTGTTTCAACGAGTTGCAGGCACGTGGAAAATTCTTTTGCTAAGAAGATTGGGAATAATGTCTAAATATGAAAAGTGCATTTTTTAATGTTATCTGGTAATGAAAATGCCTAACCAAAAAGTAAGATCCCTATTGATGCAAATTCTAAACCGCGTTGATATTGAGCAAATATTATGGATTTCTTTTTCTCCAGATAATAACAAACGATCGAATAATCTTTTTCTGTGTATTTCCATTTTATTTCAACTGTGGAAATAATGACAACATGTTTTTTTTTGGGTAAAATGTGACAACATATTGTTATCAGCTAAAAAAAGTGACAACATTTGCTAACATGCTTGTGCAAATAACCCGCACACGCGCTAGTAAACAAATGATTTAGCAAACTAAATAATTTATGACAACTTTTAAACAATTATTTTTGATACTGTTCTTACTCTTTTTATTCTTCTTTCTTTTTTTTGTTGTGTTTTACCAATAAGAAAAGAGAAGAAAAAAAAATGACCTAAAAGTTTTTACAAAATGGTTATACAAACATCATTACTCAATTCAATAATTGTTACATTTATATGACTAGTAATACACGGACACCAATTTTACGGTTGACAGCCCTACACATTGAACACACATTCTCTCTCATGGTGGTGGTTGATGACAAACGTTGGATCCTAATGTAGCGGACCTCTGGTGATCTCACGGAGGAGGGAGACAGAGATCTGACGAACTGTACCATCCATATTGTTAAATTTTTAAAATTAATTATGAAAAACAATTTTAAATAATAAATAAATAAATTTTATTATTAAAATAATTTTCAATGGGATGTCAAATGGGTGTATCCAATAAACAAATGTCAATAAATAATTACCTAATTTATCCTTAAAAAAAAATGCCTAATTTATATTAAGGATATGTTTATTTTGACCGGAGAATAAAAGTAGTTATTTTCAAAGAAAAAAATGCGAATACAACGGGCTTTAATTTTATAGTAAAAAAATGAGCTTTACTTTTTTTTTGTTGCTATGCACTATTGCAATTTTTCAATTTATCGTTTCATAATTATTTTTTCTACAATTTCATAAATTTTTTTCTAAACATTAATGGATTACATGGTTATAATATTTAATACTTGAATTTAGCCATGGGTTGATGATGTATGTGACACAATTAGAAGATAACTGTGGGTCCGTTAGACATATGGTTATGAGTTGGATCTTTATTAGTGTATATTGAAGAGCACTTGTTGGAGATGTCAATCCCTTAAGTGTTCCCCCATACCCCAGAAATAATCTCAAACTTTCTACTAAGGATACTTGAGGGAAAAAAAACTACTTATTTTTTTAAAACATAGAAAGGATGGAATGATGGATAGTGCAAGTAATGCCTAAAATATTGAGAGAATCATGCCATAATAAGCCTCTTCTTAGTTTATTATTATAACTATTTAATCAAATTATTATTCAATAAAAAAAATATGCTCTGCATAATGGAGTAAATAACAGTATAGCACCTTCCATAGTATATCTTGTTCCTCCCTTATGTGGTAGTACATGTACATTAAAAAAAGTCACTAAATAGGATACAGTAAGAACTGTTAAATGAAACTCATAAAGTTTTAAAGCATATAGGAGTACAAACCATCTTCCCAGTATCTTGATACTGCTCCTCTTAGTAATAGTAATAGTAATGTAGTAGTACAAACAACGTGCAAGAAATAGTAAATTCGGTGGTACCAACGTTAGCGTTTTCTTTTTTTCCCATTCCTATATGCTGGCATGGCCACTATATATGATATGTACATTTTTTCATTATATCAACAAAACAAGGACCATCCAGCTAAAGTAGTAAAAAGCAAATGCTATTATTATGCAGCACAGTTTACTTTTAATTCAGCATCTCCCCAAGAAAACAAAAATCTCTTTTTTTATCCTCCTTTTCTTTCTCACCTTTCAATTCAACTTTCGGAATTTGGCATTTTATTTTAACTTGGTGCGAATCCCACATTAATTAAAAATTGCTACTTGTTATAAGATTGGATGAACACAACTCCTCTTACCGACTAGATTCGCTGTGAAGAAAGAAAGAAATGAAACAGGCAGAAGCAGGCATATATAGCTTAAGTTTCTGTCATGTCAAAAACAGAGGAGGGTCTTCAATTTTTCATGTACTAAATCCTCCAGACCTATTTATAAGAAATAATTGATTTTTTAGATATATTTAATAATTATGTATTTTAGCAAAGATACAATTATTATTAGGGAGCTTCTACGGTGCAGCCAGAAAATTGACATTTTTAAAAAAGTTAATTTTGATTTTAATGTTTGATTCATTTTTAAATTGTTGATTACTGATTAATGATCAATAGTAATTCATCTAGTAATGCTTGAAACATCTTGGACTTATAGGTACTATTTTATTGTTGGCATCTTTAACATGCAAACAGATTTAATGATATTATGTGATAGTCTTAAGTGTTACACTTTGTGGGGTGTTACACTTAAAATAAGGTAGGATAAAATTAGATTAAGTGTAGTCTTGTTAATCTGATGAATTGATGATATTATGGGGACTGAACTTTTGATGCCACTGTACAAACAATGGGGTGTTACTCACTACACTTTTGATGTTATAGTGTTAACTTCATCAGAAAAGTCATTTTCACGACTTCACCATATAATTTTCCTTATTTATTTTAAATACAAAATCCGACACCATATGTTTGATAGGCCAAAGCGGACGCTCATGCTTTGCTATACATTAGCATGTATCGTAAAGTTAATTATGAAGGAAATGTTCCAAGCATCATTTCCAAAAAAAAAAAAAAAAAATACTCCCTCCGTTTTCAAATGTAAGAAGAAAAAAAAAATGATGGTTGCAAATATAAAAAAAAGTATAGTAAAATGAACCTATTAAATGCCACTATTTCAAGTTTACCCTCATTAAAAACCACTTCATTAATGTCTTTACTACTCCAAGACAAGGGTAAAATTAGAAAAATAATACTTTTTATAATGACTTAAATGTGGTCAATCCACTTTCTTAATATGTGTTCATTTTTTTTTTGTTTCTTACATTTGAGACCGGAGGGAGTATACTGTATCCGGTCACATTTATAATAAGAAAAAAAAACTTTTTAGATTCATTGAATAATTAATATCATATTCATTAGTTTATTCAATGAACCTAAAAATTTATTTGTTGCTTATAAATGTGACTAGAGTGAGCGTGTGTGTATTAAAGATTTCTAACATTTATGTATCTCTTGCCGGTTTGAACACCACACACATTTAAATTGTATTTTATACTCGATTTTTGTGTTTTCAAATAACACACTTCATTATGCATCATAGTTTAATCTTTTTTATTAATTTGTTAAAATTTTACCTTTGGATTGAGCCTAACTTTATAAATATTTTTTAGGCCTTATATCAAATTTGAATTAGGTTTAACTCATCTTTACTTCTATATGAGACTTAATTTTTCGATATGAGACTTATTTTTTCTCAATACAGTACAAGTGATACTTATGCTCATGAGGCGCCAACTTAATAGGAAGAGTTAATTATTGTAATTTTGAGAGGTGGAATTCAAATTTTGAGAGTTAATTATTGTAATTTTGAGAGGTGGAATTCAAATCTCTCTCCATACCCATGATGAATTGAGTTCCATCCACAAGAAAAATGTTTGAGATGATTTAGCCTAATCTTGGTATAATTCTGACAATGCTCATTGTAATTGAATGTACCAATTAAGATTCCAAGGTAACTAACTGCAAATGAGGGTGGCTGCAAGCTGCTGCCTAACATTGCCAAGAACTTGGGCTGGATACATTTACTCAAACATGAGTTATTAGTTATTGGTTCTAGAAAAGACAATTTTGGAATCCCTTGATATTTTTAGGCAACCTAAAAGTTTAGATTAGAGACGGGTCGCTTCATATTATTATTCTCTATATGAATTATTGATAAGAGAAAAATGGAGAAAAGGAAAATAGAAATCATATTGAATAATAAGATAATGCATGAATACGTAAGGCTTATGTAGTCGATGGAAAATAGAAATCATATTGAATAATAAGATAGTGCATGAATACATAAGGATTATGTAAATAAATAACATTACGAGGATTTCATAAATAATAAATATTTATTACAAAACATTAATTTTAAATTTTTAAAAGAATAAATTGGCACAATTTCTTAGACAAAATTTCCATTTAAGTTCTTTAACATGTGTCCTAAGAACATAAATTAACATTTCCCATAACATGTATATATAATATCTTCTTGCAAGTCGGAATGTATTAACTATACTCTCAACTTGAAGATAAAAATACCGAAAAATCAAAGGTTGTTAGAAATATATCGATTAAAAAGAATATGAAATGTCCGAAATATATCGGATAAAAATGTTTTTCATTATCTTTATGGATAAAAGTTAAAATAAAATACCCATAAGACTAGATTAATGGATTTTATTTAACCGTTTATGATAGCATTAACCAAGAGGAAGTAAATTGACGGATAACAAACGATACTAAAGTGAAGCGATTAGTAACAACAAGATTAGCAAAAATTGTCCCTATCCATTAAAAATAGGAAAGTAGTTTTATATTCGTTTGTTATGCTAAGATTAATGATAGGGAATTTAGTTTCATATCCTTGTATATAAATAACTCTTTAGAAACTTTGTAAAGGAAGCAAGAAAATAATAAGTATTTAGTGACTAAAATTTAGAGCTTGGTACTGACTCGAAAAGTGCAATTTACTTTTTGGTAACAACGGGTGTTCGTTGAGAGCACCAATTATATTTATGTGTGTGAGATAAAATGTCAATTAGGCTAGCATAAAGAAAGAAGAACACATCACCAAATTATGTGTGTGAGAAAGTAATATTTGAAGCCTACAAGACGCTTCCAAGTTTCAGAATCTTATTGCAGCAATTAACCAACCAGTATAAGTAACATTTATATCTAATCTAATACCTCATACAATCTCAAAAAGATATTACAATATAAATTATGCATAATCTAGAATTTTCGATCCCATTTGGCATCCCTTGATTTGTTAATAAAATAATTGTTTCTGTTTTTATCCAAAAGATATTACAATATTTAGTGACTATAATGTTTGCAGTAAACCCACCTTGTTCTAATGTTGAGTGAAATGGCATAATTTTCTACCCTCAAAGTTTATCTAGGAATCAATCAAACACTTGTACAATATCCCCCTTCCATAGAAATGCATGTAGCTCATTTCCACTGTGCAAACCTGTGCGGGTTAAGGGAATCCATTTATGGCACAACTTTAGGTTTATTCTTTTTCAGATGTTTATTCTCCTATATGTGTAAACAATCCATTCTGGTATAAATACACATCCTCTTAATCACAAATTTACTCAAACCAAACCAAATCAAATCATCATATAGCTACCTACCTACCTACCTACCAAATATTTCTTCATAGAAATGGATTTGTTGGCATCATTAACAGAGAACAAACCGGTAGTGATGTTCAGCAAAAGCACTTGTCCCATGAGTCACACAGTGAGGGAACTGATAAGAGGTTTTGGTACTGAGCCTTTAGTTATTGAGATTGATAAAATGCCAAATGGACAGCAAATAGAGAGAGCACTGATTCAGCTTGGACGTAGACCAACTGTACCTGCTGTTTTCATAGGACAACAATTCATAGGTGGTATTGATGAACTCATAAGCCTCAATGTTCAGAACAAACTTGTTCAATTGCTTTTAAAGGCTAAAGCTATATTTTTTTGGTAGAGTTTATAACTCACTCAAAGATAAGAGATTTTGTATTATCCTAATCTTTTGATCAAACTTGATGATATATATATTCTGAGCTTCTTCTTCTTCTTCTTCTTCTTCTTCTTCTTCTTCTTCTTCTTCTTCTTCTTCTTCTTCTTGCCATGTTTGTATCTGCCATTCTTCTTTTTTTTCCCTTTTGAGGAGAACAACCTTACTCTTTTGTATTTGTATATGTAATGTAATAGTTTTCCTCACTTGTTTATGAAAAGAGAAATAATCTAATGTTGAGTTCTGCGGCTACTACTGAGTGAGATCATTTAATTATTGTTCAAGTTTATTAAGCTTTGCAGTAATATTTTTGCAATAAATTCTCTCACCAATAATCAATAATTTTCGTTTCAGCTTATTTAGCTACTTAATGAATTTTTTCCATAAAAAAATAAAATTATTTTTGTCACCAATAATTTGCAAACATTAATGCACGAGTAACTAAAGCTCAAACATGGACAGAGCATCACTAAATAAATATGCTCTGTATTTGAAATAGTTACAGATCAAACGAAAAATGTTTGATGTTGAGTGCCTTGTAGGGTTGGCCCAACAGAACACATATAGATAGACTTACAAGACCATAATATCACATTAAGATAAGGTCTTTTTAAAAGACCATAATAAATAATAATTTAGTAAACTTATTAAATATTGATTTAAATGTTATTTTTTAAACTTTTATAATACTAGACCATTGACCTGTGCTAACGCACGGGTCATATCGATAAATATATTAAGTGCAAATATGTATCAAAATAGTTGAGTTGAATGGAAAAAATAGTATAATTCAATTCATAATATTAATTACCACAAACGTTTGTACTGTACCATATTAAAATATTTCCATGACATCGACGCTAGACTTTTGACCTGCGCATCGCACGGGTCTATTAAAAACACAAAACAATTAAATTTTGTTCTGAAATCGCATCTTTAAATTTTGGTATGAAATATAATTTTGAGAATAGAATTAAGAAATTTTGTTTCTAAATTTCTTATAAGTAAGAGATTAGTAAGAGAGGTAGGGAGCGTAGTTGATAGTATCTGGAAACGATCTATTCATTTCTCTCCATAAAAAATAGGATATTTTGTTTGTATCAGAAGGAAACACTCTGTTTATTCTTTTCAATTAAAAATAGCAAATTTTGTTACGTACGTTCTGTTTACTCCTTTCCATAAAAATAGCAAAATCTTGTTGCGTAGGAAAGGATTGCATATTGAGAAACGATGTGTTTATTTCTTTCCATAAAAAATAGGACATTTTGTTAAGCATGAAATATCTTGATAAGCATGAAACAAATTATAACCATTTAACTTAAAAGTCCTTCCCAAAAAATTAGGTTAAATCAGGCGACAGAATTATGTTAAATCTAGGGCTAATATTGCGTTACGGGTTAACATTTATAAACAAGAGAAGTGTTTATTTCTTTCCATAAAAAATATGACATTTTGTTAAGCATGAAACATCTTGATAAGCATGAAACAAATTAGTAACTATTTAACTTAAAATTCCTTCCCAAAAAATTAGGTTAAATCAGGCGACAGAATTAGGTTAAATCTAGGGTTAATATTGCGTTACGGATTAACATTTATAAACAAGAGATGTGTTTATTTCTTTCCATAAAAAATAAGACATTTTGTTAAGCATGAAACATCTTGATAAGCATGAAACAAATTAGTAACTATTTAACTTAAAATTCCTTCCCAAAAAAAGAGGTTAAATCAGGCGGCAGAATAAGGTTAAATCTAGGGTTAATATTGCGTTAGGGGTTAACATTTATAAACAAAGATGTGTTTATTTCTTTCCATAAAAAATAGGACATCTTGATAAGCATGAAACAAATTAGTAACTATTTAACTTAAAATTCCTTCCCAAAAAATTAAGTTAAATCAGGCGACAGAATTAAGTTAAATCTAAGGTTAATATTGCGTTACGGGTTAACATTTATAAATAAGATATGTGTTTATTTCTTTCCATAAAAAATATGACATTTTTTTAAGCATGAAACATCTTGATAAGCATGAAACAAATTAGTAACTATTTAACTTAAGGGAAATGCTAACCGGTGCCCCCGGGGCACTGGTTAAGGATACTAAAAAGGGAAATTATATAGTAATTATTGTATTGAAAACTGTGTAATTAATCCATAAATAAGTCAACAAAGTTTCCTTTTATGGTAATAAATTCCTTTTTTTGTATGCTTAACCAGTGCCCCGGGGGCACCGGTTAGCATGACCCTTAACTTAAAATTCCTTCCAAAAAATTAGGTTAAATCAGACAACAGAATTAGGTTAAATCTAGGGTTAATATTGCGTTACGGGTTAACATTTATAAATAAGAGATAACATTATTTATTTAATACATATGTTTCAATTTTGGGGTTAAATATATGTTTCAATTCACAACAAATTATAAATAAAATTCAGTTCACATTTTAGGTATTTTCATTCCATAACTATTGAAACAAGTAATTTAATTCGTGAAATAGTTCCAACGCCATCAATGTTTGGAAGAGGGTGATAGCTATAATGGCAATCAAAGCATTTATATGTACCGTATCCACAAAGACTTTTGAAACGTTCAACTATTTTTATGTATTTAACATATTAAAAAGTTGTGTTGGGATTAAATTACATTATTTACTTTTTTTAATGCATCATATTAATCGATTATATATTTTCAGTGTTTCAATTATACTTTTACATGTCGTTCATTATATATTTTTGTGTCCAAAAAACGACAAGAGATCTATTGTACATGTTGACTTCTGATGTCATACTCAATCAATCGACACAATAACCTTAAGTTTCAATTGTGGCTTACGATTGTAAATTTAACCTTATTCTAGCAACTAACATCCACAAATGAAATTATTTCAAACCTCTTGAGTAAAATGTCTATGTCTAATATTTTCTAAATGAAAAGTAAAAACATTAAGTACAGAGATAACTTTATTGATATAATGAAACAAAGATTGTATATAATCAACGAGATCAAAGTTTACATCATAGATAATTACACCTAACCCAACTCAAAAGAAGATTAACTACACATACTCATGGTAGCTAGTACAACTAGATGACAATGAGATGAAATATTGATGATCCAAGCTTCCAATCCTCTCCACCTTATTTGATCTTCTTATGCTTCAAATTCTCTTTTGAATTGCTTTATATACGTTGCAGAAAAGTGAGGATTTGTTAAGCGAACGGGTGCTGGCTTAGCGAATTTAGGTTAATCGGTTTTTTGTTAATTGGTTTGGTTGATTTTTTTTATTTATTATTATTATTATTATAATTGGTTTATTCTGCTTACTTATTTTTGTCGGATAGCCTAATGGCTAGAATTCACATTTTTCAAAGCGAATAAATGGGGTGTCGGGAACTACTCTGCCTACTTACTAGTAAAAGAAATGATTGTGTAGATATTTAATAATCAACAAAGATTTAATGCGAGGTTACATTTAAGCATATGCTTAAATTAAGTTAATTCATCTCCGTACTAATGTAATGTTGTAGATAGAATGCATGATTAAGATTAAATTTAGAAAATTGTTGTTCACACATTTGATAGGGCTGAAAAACACATGTAAAAGATGAAAAGCTCTGGCGGCAGTTAACTGCCAAATTTGTTTCGAACCGGCAGCAGTTAACTACCGAAGAAAACTAGTTAACTGCCGAGGATCTGTTATAAGAACAGAACAGACATATGAGTTTCCAAAACTCCATTGTTACGTTTTTAATATTCCTAGGTGAGATTTTCACACCAAGCTTAAGTCATTCCAAGTCAATTTCAAGCACAAAAACAAGTAAGTTTTTTGAATCCTATTGCATTGCTGTTTTGTGATTGAATTGTTTGTTTTTTTTTTTGGTTAAATTTCGATTATAGAGGTTTTATTGATTTTATGATTTTATGATAGTTTTGGTTTAGGTTTTGATGAATTGTTGTAAAATTGTTAGGTTTAGGTTTTGATTTGATCATTTTATGATAGTTTAGGTTTAGGTTAGAATTGTTGTTAGAATTGTTTAGGTTTAGGTTTCGGTTGTTATGAATTGTTATAATTGTTATAGAAGTTTTATTGAATTGTTAGGTTTACGTTTTGATGAATTGTTGTAGCATTGTTAGAATCGTTTAGGTTTAGGTGTGGGTTTTGATGATAATTTAGGTTTGGGTTTCGATTTTATGATTTTATGGCATTGTTGTTTAGTTTAGGTTTTGATCGCCAATTTTTTTTATGTAGGTATGTCTCAGAATCAGAATCAGGGTAACGTTCAGGGTGATGAGAAGAAGAAAGATAAATCGTCTATGACATGGCACATAATTGTTTGTGATGGTTCCGGAAAAAAGAAGGATTTGAAGGTGCCGGTGTACATGCTATTTTGGTCCTCAACCAAAAGCAGATGTCCCAGATTGTTTTGGATTTTTTATGTTTTTTTTTTTTGTGTCGCGCGCATTCTGCTTGACATTATGGTACTTTGAATAAAACCGTGTTTTGAATAATTTGGAATAAAAATTGCGTTTTGAATAATTTCAATTAAAAATTGCGTATTCGAATAAAGACGGATTAAATCTAACGTGAATTCGAATAAAAATTGTGTAATGAATAAATAAATTCAAATAGTGAATAGTTTTAATTATTATTCCATTCTAAAACAACATGTATTATGCATAATTACCTAACTTAAAGTCGCGTATTGAATAATTTCGATTAAAGTCACGTATTGAATAATTTCGATTAAAGTCGCGTATTGAATAAATTCGAATAAAGGTTACATTACATTACATAAAGTTCCTAAATATGTCATATAATTACATTACATTCGAGAATGTACCTTCCAACTACAACAATTGTCTTACCCCTGAATGAGGTAAATTCAAACTTGCTAAACAGCAGAACTCAAGCATTCACTCGACATTTCTATAGTTCCATTCAAAAGATTAAATTTTTGTTAGGATTGGTTTAGATGACGGTATTCAAGTGTCAAACAATGAGGTCCATTCCTTGACACTTCAATACCTTCATCTAAACCAACCTAACAAGAATTTAATCTTTTGAATGGAACAATAGGAATGTCGGGCGAATGTTTGGGAACTGTCGTTTAACAAGTTTGAATCACCTCATTCAAAGGAAGACAATTGTTGTAGTTGGAAGGTGCATTCTCTACCTAATGACGATCTTCTGGTGGAATTAAACTTTTGATGATATCTTCAGTTGATCTCATCAACATTACACGCATATCGATCCACTGGAACATGTTGTGCTCCCAAAACATGTTCTTCACGTTTTCGTCGTTCGTAAATTCCACCCAAGTGAATGATATTCTCCCCTCGTCGAGCGTTGGACGTTTATACCGAACGTATTCTACCCTCCTTTTGTCTCTGGGGTTGACTCCTTGGTTGAATTCATTCAGTTGATCCTTGAGACCTCTTGGCGTTACACCAAGGCACTAAACCTTCAACATCTGAGGTTCTCCGCCGTTGAATTGTGCATGAACGTCGATCCACCCGACCATTGTTTCAAATCTACACAATAAAAAATTAAAAACAATCAATGAAAAACTCATTCAAACATTTCATCAAACACTTGATGTGCAAATTATACATAAACCCTAAAAATCATAGAATTAACCCTAAACTCTAAAAATAAAACTTAAAATTGCAAAAAGTATAACAAAATTATTCAACTTATATCTACTCTTAAAATAAATCATATACTCTTACATGTAAATCTACTCAAAAACTAAAATAATTTAAATATACTCAAAAACTATAAAAAAAAAACATTTATAACAACTAAAATGTAAATTAATAGCATTATGATTACTTACTTGTGATTTTGTTGAATAAATTTGGTAGGATTTGGTTGGGTTTTTTAGAGAGATTTGAATTTTTTTTGGTAAAATGAGAGTAATAATGGATGAGAAAGCTTCTGGCAGATTTGTAGTATGAGCGCATCGGCAGTTAACTGCCGTTGGTTCCAAACAAATTTGACAGTTAATTGTCATTTAGACTTTTCGTCTTTTACATGTGTTTTTCAGCTCTATCAAATGTGTGAACAACAATTTTCTTAAATTTAATACATGCACCGCGTTATATTCTATTCTTTATTATCTTTACAAGTGAGATCTTAGTTTACTATTTGCCCACTTCTAATGTGTGACTTCCTCAATATAGATACTAATAGTGATCAACAAATAAACTTCTTTTTTCTTTTAAAAAAAAAAACAAATAAACTACCTTCAGTCAAGAAACAAAACCAAATAAAACCATTACTAAAATATCACTTTTGTGCTTACCGTGATCTTTATTAGAAACTTCTTCGTCAAGAGTTCTTAAATTTGAGTGCATTCTTTAACTAAAAGTCACTATAAACTTTTTCAAATCAGGAAACAAATATACTAATACAATTTTATAAGAGTAATATGCCAACTTTTCTGTGTGAATACATGACTTGCTTTGGTAAAAATTAAAAAATAGCCCCTCATCAATTATAATTTATCCAGTTATAGGGTGGAATGTATCTTAACCAAACACCGTCCTAGAAGAGGCAAAATTGCATAGGTTTTAAATAAATATATTTCAGATTTATAAGTGGGATATTCTAAGAAATGAGAGACAAAGGTTGAGGTGGTGAAAAAAAAAATACATATTAATTGTGAAGCTAAAGCTGTTGTCGAGGAATCCATAGTCCCCACTGTGATGCCAAGAACTGACCTAGCACTAGTTTTGTGTTCTATGCTAGTTCTCTTAACGCATATGCCAAGGTTCTTTTCGTTTTTATTTTACATGGGTTTAGTATATGCCCAAAATAATTGAACTTGAAGCAATAATTGTTCTTGTTCTCCAAACGATACATTTTTAAATCTTACATTTCTAGTCCAATATAACATGATACGTAATCAAAGAATTAGGAGTTCTAAGAGAATGGACTTTTGATTTCTTGGAGTTTAGTTCGGAGTATAACTAATGATTGATTCGAATTTGTATTCTCTCAAACAATTCATCTTTAACTAATATTCATTAACCATTTTAGCATAATCATTTGATTAATATATACTACCTCCGTTCCTAAATATAAAATTCTCTTAAGTTTCTCTTTATTCCTTTTATAAGACTCTCTTTGAATTGTCAAATGCATTGATTATTTTTTTATATACATCTAATATATTTACATTTTTTTCTTCTGTAATCTGTGATAAATATAAAGTCAATACTAATTAAACCTCTCTCTTAAATGATATTAATTATCAGCAAATTGTATATTACAACCAACTTTTTTAAAATTTTGTGATTTACTCAAGGGGTCCAATCATACTCCCCAAATTAGTTCCTCTTTTTAAAATATAACTTTTTCGGTTTCTCAAATATTACATTTGTTATGATTTTGATTTAATTTCAACCCAGATTGTTTACCTTAAAAATGTGTTTTTTGTTCTAAAATTGGCGGTTTTCGGTCTGAAAAGTTGTATTTTCATAATAAAAATTGGGACAATAAATGAGTACAGTTGAGGCCAAAAATCATCATTTTGTTGGGTTGAAGTTTTGATTTGGAACCAAAAAGTTGGATTTCATAGGGTAACTATTTCCATGAACATGGTAAATAGGGGAAAAAATGCAATTAAACCAAAAAATTAATAGACTAAAATTAGCAACAAAAGAAAAAGTAAACTAATTTTAAATGATATTAGACAAAGGTTAAGCAACTAGAAATACCCCATTTGACTAAACACGCACTAAGATGGTATGAATATCTTCGAACTTAATTAGTTTAGTTGTACCGTGTTTGAATTTAACCATAAAAATGCCTATAAGTTTTGAGCAAGAGTTTTAGGTGACATTTAAGATACACAAGGGACACTTTTTGTGTACCATACAAAAATGTGTTTTTTACCATTGATATATTATTAAATAATTCAATGGTCAAGATTGAAGAATGGGTACTTGTTTAATAGGTTTGATGTTTAATTGTTGGTATTTGCAAATAGGGTGTTCAACAATAATGAATTATTAATGATTTTAATTATTTAA
>Ga0228710_1005761_pt1 | contig 19109 bp, 19 predicted proteins | sample MedpolnodulmetaG_FD_177995 | JGI IMG/M metagenome (GOLD analysis project Ga0228710, IMG submission 177995) | Root nodule microbial communities from Medicago polymorpha collected in Santa Monica, California, United States - pink nodules | ecosystem: Host-associated > Plants > Roots > Nodule...
CCCCCTCTTGTGGTTTTTCTCACCTTCATTAACATGACTAAAATACCCTTCTAGGCTAAAAATCCACTAATCCCAAATCAAATACACCAACAAGAAATTAGGCACATATAAACACACACAATAAATAAATAAAATAATCCTAGCAAAAAACGGGTTGTTACACTTTATATTTGTCATGGACTTTTTTCTTTTTCCCTTCAAATTCGTCAAAATATTTTTTGGTTTTACCGAACTCTTGGTCAGGTCACGTACAATCTCCTTGTCGTTCTCCATTAATCTTCCCGCAAGAAGGTGCCCTACTAAATATGGCAATATCTCATGGTTGTGGACACCATTAAGAATAGTCAACTTCCAATTGTTTTTTTCCTTAACAACATATCCATGCAACTTGAACAAACACCCACATTTGCTTGATCCCGCTGCTTCATGCTTTAATTTTTTCTTCATTACTTTGTGCTCGCCACTCCTTTCACAAACAAAATCCAACATGGATTCCTTATTGCACAAGATCTTTTTATGACAATTGTAAATCCAGCCCTATTTGCTTGTCGACGCACCCAACCGAGCAATTCATCTTTAACTTTCCATGTTTATCAGGTTGAAAAGAAATGAGATGTGTCCACCACTTCGTTGTCACGAAGATTGGACACACTGGAATTGACACTTAAAGCCTCGACTTTCACTGAAACTTCAACCTTAGGCGGTTTGATCTCGACAAAATCATCGACAAAACTAGGTTTTCGATCAACCGGATCATCACCCGTATTCTCAACCATAACTATAAATAAACAACATATAATTGCAAAAATATTTAATTAACATCTATCTAATATAAACTATAAAAGAATTTTTTGAAAAATTTCTAAGTCACCAGCGGTAGTTAATTGCAGCTGGATCATCATCTCTAGTGGTAGTTAACTACCACTACGTTGCATGCCAGAAGAAAAAAAATTGCCAGACAAATGAACCAATGGAAACGAGTTTAAAGATGCAATACCTGTTTTTTGACGTAAATGTGTGTAGAAACCTTCTAGAAATCCTTATACAATGATTTGGAACCAAGATTTGAAATTGGGGATTTTTTTAGGGTGATGTAAGATGATGAATGAATAAGAGGTAGGGTGGTGTTGGCTTTATTGGTTTTAGGGGGGAAGTCGCAGCGGTAGTTAACATCCGCTGGGGCCATTTAAGCATTTTCCATGTGTTTTTTGGAAATTATGGACGTGAGAAAAACAATTTTCTTACTGAATAGGTATAAAACAGTCCATAACAAACAAAACCCAAAGAAGTATAGCAGTACCAAAAAAAACAAAAATTTAGCTCTCAAACAAAAATCCAAATTTATTTCGAAAAAAGAAAACTTTCCCTTGTCACTTGCAAATATCAAATGGTCAAACCTCTCTCCAATATTAACTAATATGCACCGTTTTGGCTTAATTCATCAGATAACCTCATTTTCTTTATTCCTCAATCCCCTAAATCATCCTCAATTCATTCAGTACCTATGAACCTTCACATCTCCCAATTTCACACAACTCCAACCTTTTCCATTTTCTGGCCCCAAATTCAAATCGAAAATCTAATGAGCCTGCAAACAGAGATAATTAGCACCGGTTCTGCAAAAATTGGGGGAAATTGTGTTTCATTCGGTTTAGTGATGAGCTCGCAATTAGGGGGCGGTGGCTACTTTGTTCACACTAACTTTCAATATTCAAATTCTCACCTGAGTTTTGAAAACAAACCTTCTTTACTGAGACATCTATCTCTATGACACACTCATCTTCATCAATTAATGTTCTTCATCTTGGTCTTCTTGTTTCCCTTTTGATTCCTCCTCTTCTTCTTTTTCTTCTGAATTGAGTGTTGTGCGACCAATGATAATATTGTAAGATCAAGATGGTGGGCGTAGCACCAGGCACTAAACTTTAACAATCTTAGCTTCAATCCCGACACCAAAAGTGGCGTTGAGTGTAACACCCAATGCTAACGAGGGCGAGGAGTGGTCGTCGGTGCACAAGGCATGACAATGAGTGGCTCCCAACAGCTTCTAGACGAACCGAATCACATCGAAATGAGACGGATCCTGAGGTCGTGTAGGTATTGGACTACATGGTTGAAGGAAGGCTTATAAGAATTTTTTTGTACTACCTATATCAACAAGATACATCTTTTTTTCGGTAGCCCGTTCTATAAAAACTCTATAGTTAAGCGTGCTTAACTTGGAGTAGTCTTAGGATGGGTGATGTAACGCCCTATTTATTTATCCAATTATTTTTGGTTGAGTTTAGAGTCTTTTATATGACTTATGTGATTTGTGTTGATTTATGACGTGTTGTTGTGTATTAATATTCATTTAAGTGGTTTTATATTATTATTTAGAAGAATATGTTGGAAATTAGAATAAATAGACTTAGAGAGGCTGTTTTAGAAATAATCAAGAATAAGTGGTGTTAAGTCGTCGATGTCATACGTTGTTGTTGATTAAGTTGTTGAGTCCATGCATACTCATATAAAGTTGGGGGCTTGATGCCCTGTTGAATGTTAATCATTCATATCATGTTGATTTGAGAGCCTATGCTCCACTCGTTGATTTAGGAGTTGATGCTCCACACGTTGATTTTAGAAGTTTATGCTCCACACGTTGCTTTAAGAGCCATTGCTCTACACGTTGAATTGAGAGCTTATGCTCTAACACGTTGATTGGTACCACATGCATATTGCATAGTCAAGTTGTCGTTGTGTCTTTGCATTGTCGTCGTTGTTGAGTTGTTGTTGTTGATTGTAAATACTAAGTAGAGACAAATGAAACTTATGTGAATTATTACTGTTAACAAGCATATGTGAACTATTATTGTTGTTAACTATTGTTGTTTAGGTTGTTAAATTCCATAGATGAATTATATGCTTATTATTATTGAATGTGAAATCTCACCCCTTCTGTTTGAATGTTGCCTCTACGTGGGTAACGTGCAGATAACCAGGATTAGCTGCGGATGTGAGTTGACTCTCTCGTGTGTCATCTTAGGGTCGCTCTGATACGTAACAGGATGGGGATTAATTGCTATGTTTTCCGCTGTTGCGTATTATCTTTGAAACCATGTGGTTGAACCATGTTGTCTTGAATTAAGATTTTCAATTAAGTTATTTACGTTGAGGCCGTAGTGCCAAAGATTGTTGAACAAAGTTGTTGATTTTGAAATAATTTTCCGCTGCGATATAAATGAATTTTTGACAGGGTTGTTTTGATAAATAGTAACTTTACTCTATTTATACTTTAAATGTAGTGTGACATTCCATTTTACATTGAATACTCTGATTATTTGTATTATTTACATTGTTGGGAACACGGGGTGTTACAGGTGACCTTCCGGGATGTTTCCTGGAAAGCATGCGATTGAGGACAAAGCATGTTGAAAAGACTCGTGTTGGTTTGTAGGGTCAGTCGGCAATGCTTAAAGTCGTCTGAGATGTTACAAATGGTATCAGAGCAGACCTCTCCTAGTACGACGTGGTTTAAGGACGAACCAAACGGAAGCTGGTGGGCATGTAACACCCAAGGCCGACGAGTGCGGGGAGTGGTCGCCGATGCACAAGGCATGACAATAAGCGGCTCCTGACAACTCCTAGACGAACTGAATCACATCAAAATGAGAGGGATCCTGAGGCCGTGTAGGTATGGAACCACATGGTTGAAGGAAGGCTTATTAAAATTGTTTGCTACTACCTATATCAACAAGATGCATCTTCTTTTTGGTAGCCCGTTCCATAAAAACTCCACAGTTAAGCATGCTTGACTTGGAGTAGTCTTAGGATGGGTGACCTTCTGGGAAGTTTCCCAGAAAGCGTGCGAGTGAGGACAAAGCATGTTGAAAAGACTCATGTTGGTTTGTAGGGTCAGTCGGCGATCCTAAAAGTAGTCTGGGATGTTACATTGAGGGTAATGTGGCCCCATGTATTAACTTTTATTCGTGAAAATCCCACCAAATTGCCTCTGTAATGTTGAAGATGCTCCATGGTGAGTTGCATATCTTTAAAAGCCTCTTTTCTTACTCGAACATTACTCTCATTTAGGGGTGTGCATGGTTCAAAACCAAACCAAACTGAAACCAAATATAGGTTCTGGTTCGGTTCCTAAATCCATTTAACTAAAAACTGATTTTTCTGGAAAAAAGCAGTTTGGATATGGGTCAGAACTAGTTCAAAATCTGTTCGAATCCAGTTTGGCATAAAAATTATTTTGGTGGAAATTGAACCAGTTTTCCCCATCACCACCGTACAATTACTCCTTTCATTGGCTTCTATCTCCAATCATCTTCTTCCACGTGTCTGTCCTCTTCCTCATTCATTGATAACCGTAATTTAATTCTCATACTCTTTTCACTTCACCGTCGCCGGTTGTCTCCGGTTAAATCTCTCCGGCGAAAGCAACGCCTCTGGATCACCGCACCTCAGTTGGCTCGACAAGATTGTCGTCGATGATGATCTCGAAAACATCGGACTCAGTCCTCCACCATGAACTCCCTCTGTCACCGACGTATCTAACACTCGATTCCGATAATAGAAAGAATCCTCTCCGCCGGAAAAAACGTGATTTCATTCCTCTATGGTATCTGAACAAAAACACAATAGACTTTCCTAATGAACTAAACAACAACGTGATTTGAGAAAGGCTATGAGTATGTAAATTGATTCTGAAGGTGAGTTACTGAGTTTTGCCTTTGAGAAAAACGGGTTTTAAACCGGTTCGATGAAATGGTAAACTGGTTTAAATTTTCCCAAATTATATGGACTGGTTTGAATTTTCACTAATTGGATTGGGCCTTAAAAAATGGATCACGGCTGGATAGTCATTTGGTCAAGGTTAACCAAATTTTATGAACACCCCTGCTCTCATTCTCCCAATTATCCTAAGGAGATGGCATTGACTAAGAGTTCCGTTGGTGAATCTTCGTTGGTATCATAATGTTCTTCCTTCACTTCATGCTCGTTTAAGCTCCTTGTCTCCTACGAATGCAAAATTTGCATCATATTCTCAATGGATGCCATGGTGTGGCCGAGAAAATATATTTACCACGGCCCCATGATAGACACCAAAGGCTCTTGCAAATAGCGTTGGGGGTACCTAGGTGACGATGTGCTGGAGTTAAGGTTTGAGAACTTAATGTATTATGGGGTCAAAAAGTTAATGGATCTTGGTTTTTTCATGACCAAATGTATATAGGGTGATAGATCTTATACTATCTTTTTTAGGGACTCCGTTGTGGCCTTCTTTCTCAGAGCATCATGGCGCGTTATCCTTCACCAACCACCCCTTGGCCGAGTTAACTAGCACATCTTCATCCTATATGGACCTTGTACTTCGGCAATGGGTCTATGAATACTATCTAGTAAGGACTGAGTACATATTTTAGGAATATACTGTCACATGTGGTTTCTGTATAAATATGGCGGGAATTATGCTCTTTATCCAAATGTTTTTGCTCATTCCCAACCAAAATACTCATACGTGATTTAACATACGCCAGTGTTAATTTTACGTGAGTTAAGACACGTTGTGTGAGTTAACTCACGCTAATGTTAATTTAAAAATATTGCAGCGTGAGTTAACTCACGTTTCATAGTATGGAACTTTTTTTCGAATTTATTTAAATGGTAATATAAATTCTCAAAACCGTTATTTAGTTGACAAAATCATAATATAAATGCTAATATAAATAAAAAAGGAAGAAATGAACATGAATAATACATATAAAACCTTATTTTATTAATACTTTGATACAATTACATAATTTGATACATTTTATTGGAATAAAGTAAATCTGCTTCTTTGAGGTAAAAATAGACCAACTTTAGGGTAACAGAGGATCAAGGTTGGTGGCAAAAGAGACCAATCATCTTGGGGCAAAAAGACATCATCCCTTCGGGGTAAATCTAAATCTGGTTCTTTTTATTCCCCAAGAAAGAGTCTTTTTACCCATGGTAAAAAGTTTTTGGGGTTAAAAGAAGCAAATTTACTTTTACTCCAAAGGTTGACCTTTTTGTGCCTCAAGTCAGTTGGCCTATTTTCCCCCTCCTTTGACCCTTTTTTACCCCTAAATTGGCCCCCAAAAAAGCTAAAAAAAAGCAAAAGAACTATAAAGGTGAAAGAGTGAGAAGAAGAAGGAGAGAATGTGAGGAACTGGTGAATGTTTAAGGGGGTATTTATAGGGGGAATGGTTGCATAGGTTTTATATGCACTAAATGCAGTCAAAAAACTGTATAAAAAACGTGTAAAAAAACAATAAAATCAAGGTTGAAAACCTGACCAAAGTCCAAAAAACGTGTTCTTGAGTTTTGAACACCGACCAAACTGGCGTGAGTTAAGTCACGCTTGTTTTAACACTAACGTGAGTTAAGTCACGCTAGTTCAAAATCTTAGCGTGAGTTAACTCACGTTCCTTTGGCCTGTAGCGTGAGTTAACCCACGCTAGCTCAAAACCACATTTTTCATGTTTGTTGGATGGTTTGGACGGTGGTCAGATGGTTTACCACGTTTTTTACAAGTTTTTGACTAACCATAATGGTTAGATAAAACCTAGACTTGCATTTCCCCTATAAATATTCTCCCAACCTTCACCATTTCTCTCATTCTCTCCTTCTCACTCTCTCCTCCTCTTCCTTCTCCGATATGTCTCAAATTCAAGGTGATGTTCAGTTGAAAAATGAGAAGACAACCAAAAGCAGGTGCCTCAGGGACCTTCGAAGACAACCCAATTGAGTTAAGTGACGAAGGAGATAATTAAACGTAATGCCTTGTAATAAAGTGGGATGTTTTTATACATTCCTTTCTAATGTAATGGCTTGAATAAATTTGTTTATTAAAATTTGAATACATTCCTTTTAGATTAAAATTGCTTATTAATTTTGAATTTTGCTATTTACACTAGCGTGACTTAAGTCAAGTAGGGGCATTTTGGTCATTTCACTTGAGAACAAGTAAAAAATTTGTGTTAAGAGCAGAATTCATATGGTGGGACTCATGTATTTTAACCAATATAAGAGAGTTTGTTGGAATATTTGTGTTAGAGAATTTGGTGCTAACACTAATCATTTTATAAAGTTGATTGTTTGATAAAAAAATTATAAGATAGATAGTGTGTCAAAATTATTTTAAATTTACTTAACAAAATCTTGAAGCTAAATTAGATTACTTAAGAGTTTTTGAACATCTATATTATTCGATAAGTTTTTTTTTAAAAAAAAATTAAATTGATAAGGTGTTTGATTTTGATATAAATTTATTTATGCTGAAAATTTTATGTTTGTTTAATTTATTCACTAATAGTGGGGAAAAAAAATTATATACACATCCAATAAAATCAAACAAATTACATATGCATTGTCGATGCAAACTATGTTTTTTTTTTTCTCTCTAGATGCATTGGCAAACACATTCGAAACTCACAAACATAATTGTGACATCTAAGTTCGAACTCATATGAAAATATCCAACATAACAATATTAACATTGTCAGTTGAGTCAAAACTAACAAGAAATGTTAACTTGTTAGACAAACATCTAATAAGAAATGGTATGTTCTAGTTAATTTTTTTAAAAAAAAGATAATAGATTAGGTCTACATAGGTTTATTGATTAATGAGTTTTTATCAAATGAAAATGTAAAACTATTTTACATATTTGGCGTATATGCAATATTTTTTTGTGGTGTATATGTATTAAAGTCAATTAAAAAGTTTATTTAATAAATAACCTAGTGACTAAAACTCATTTTAAGATAAATAAGTGAGGTGTTTCGGGTTCAAATTCTAACTCCTACATATTATAATGCATTAATTAGACCAATTAAAAAGTCCTTCCATCGAGGGAAAGTAAAACTCTATTAATAAATCCTTTGTGTAAGAGTAACCAAAAAAAAATCCTTCATGTCGAATCTTTTGATTTAAATAATTGAGATCTAATTGGAGTTTGGAATAATTTATTAGTGTATGTACTATAGGTGTCAATTTACAAAAGTCTAGAAGACATAAACCATATTTTCTTTTTGGTTTTCTTCCTAAATTACAGATTTGATTGAAAAGATTTGTATTAACACCCACATTATAGTTTTCTGTTTCTTCATCTATGCATTAATTAGCTGTGAAATTTGTCCGAGAGAGAGGAAAGACTTGTCTTACACCATTGAAGAGCTCCATAGCTTAATCATATGAAATTAAAAACATAATGTGTTGTTGAGAAATAATTTCCAATCTATATTTTGTTTGTTGAAATTTGAATTGAAAATGCAAGATCCAAACCAAGTTTTTATTCCTTGTTATTGGCTTCCACGAACATAACATTATTATTATGTTTCGTTGACAAGTTTTCTAGAACGTGTCTGCATCATTCATAATTTTCTTCATCACCCTCCTTTTCTTTTATTTCTTTTCTGTTATTCCTTCATTATTACTTCTCAAGGTTTTACAAGTTTCTGCGACCGAGCGGTTAAGGCCATATTTGTTTGAAACAAATTTGAAAAGTGAGGTTGGCTTTGGATTATATGGTGGATATAGGAAGGTGAAAAATGAAGACCAAGTTACATCTAAGCAAGATCTATTCGTTCGCATGTTGGAGACCATCGTTTAATGGAGAGCATTCGCATATTGGAGAGCGTGGATATTCGAGGGTAGTGTTTTGCAATGAACCAGAGAGCTTTGAGGAAGGAATTAAAAAGTATGCAGATAATTCAGTGAGCTCTACAAAGTATACTCTTGCTACATTTTTGCCAAAGTCATTGTTTGAACAGTTTAGGAGAGTCGCTAATTTCTATTTTTTGGTAACTGGTACTTTGGCATTTACAAAGCTTGCTCCTTATACTGCTGTTAGTGCTATCCTTCCTTTGGTTGTTGTTATTGGTGCTACTATGGTTAAAGAGGGTATTGAAGATTGGCGTCGCAAAAAGCAGGTAGGTACTACTTACATTCTTCTGCATCTACAGATATTTTTTTTGTTTTAAAGGGTGTAATTATGAAGCTCTTTGTTATTTGATTCCGGTGTTTGTTGACGTTATCGTTTATATTTCAAGTTATATTTAATACATGAGTGGAAGATTTGGTATGATGAGAGTGACTTAAAATACAAGAATGTCTAATATGGTTTCTTGTATATTCTTTGTTTCTGCTACAATATTTCCTACATTTGTTTTAGACAAAAAACTAATATATTTCCTTCATTTTAAGTTCTGTTGTCTATGCTTATTTGATTATGATCAATTACGTTTCTGTATCATGAATTTTTTATTTGAAATGAAATGAGTAGACGATAAGTTAAGTATAATGAAAAGAAAAATCTGAATTGATGATTATAATTTAGCTAGAACACTTGCACAGGATATTGAGGTGAACAACAGAAGAGTTAAAGTGCACCAAGGGCATGGAACTTTTGCATATACTGAGTGGAAGAATTTGAAGGTAGGGCATATAGTGAAGATAATGAAGGATGAATTCTTCCCTGCAGACCTTATTCTTGTTTCATCCAGTTATGAGGATGCTATTTGTTATGTTGAGACAATGAACTTGGATGGGGAGACAAATTTGAAGTTAAAACAAGGATTGGAAGTAACTTGTTATTTGCATCAAGACTTTGAGTTAGGTGATTTTAGAGCTTCAATCAAATGTGAAGATCCAAATGCAAATTTATATTCATTTGTTGGGAGTATGGAGTTTAAAGATCAACAGTATGCCCTATCTGCTCAGCAACTTCTTCTCAGAGATTCCAAACTTCGTAATACGGATTACATATTTGGCGTTGTCGTCTTCACTGGCTATGAAACAAAGGTTGTTCAAAATTCCACCAACCCCCCTTCAAAGAGAAGCAAAGTTGAGAAGAAGATGGATAAGATTATCTACTTATTGTTTTGTATGTTATTTTTTATGGCAGCTATTGGGTCTATTTTCTTTGGAATTACAACTAGAGATGACTTAGATGACGACGGTGTGATAAAAAGATGGTATCTAAGACCGAACGATTCTACAGTTTTCTTTGATCCTAAAAGACCTTTTGTTGCTGCTTTGTTTCATTTTTTGACAGCCTTAATGTTATATGGTTTTTTCATTCCCATTTCATTGTATGTATCAATAGAAATTGTCAAAGTTCTTCAAAGCATCTTCATCAATCAAGATATACACATGTACTACGCTGAAACAGATAAACCGGCCTATGCCCGTACTTCAAATTTGAATGAGGAACTTGGACAAGTTGACACAATACTTTCTGATAAAACTGGAACTCTCACTTGCAACTCAATGGAGTTTATTAAATGTTCCATTGCTGGAGTAGCTTACGGCCGTTGTGTTACGGAGGTCGAGAGGGCCATGAACACAGGAAATGATCCTTCTTTGATTAATGACATCACCGATTCTCCCATTAGAATAGAACCATTACCCATCAAAGGTTTTAACTTTACAGATGAAAGGATAATGAATGGAAATTGGGTTAATGAGCCTTATGCAGATATTATCCAGAAGTTTTTTCACTTGTTGGCAATTTGCCATACAGCCATACCAGAAGTGGATGATGATGCAGGAAATGTATCGTACGAAGCCGAATCTCCTGATGAAGCAGCATTTGTGATTGCTGCGAGAGAAATTGGTTTTGAATTCTATAAAAGAACTCAAACTAGTTTATCAATGTATGAATTGGATCCAGTTTCTGGTGAAAAAGTTGAAAGGTCGGTTCCGTAAAAAATTTCTTGTAAGTTTTAGTAACTAAAAATTTGACTGTTGCATTTCTCTGTGCTAATCAACTATATATGTTTTAGGCTGAATTTGTATTGAGAAAAACAAGAACTATTGCATGTTAAGTTGTCTCGGGCAAGAAACCTGTTAGTTTTCAATAAAATGTGGTTGTAAGTTGTAACTTGTACATCTTCTTCTGGTCTAGTCCATAGCTCATAGCTGCACCTGTGAGTCTCACTCGACTTAATATTTTTCAACTCTCTCTGAAGTAACTGACCAAGTAGACCAAATTTTCTTGTAGAACAGATGAATATGTATAGTTGACTAAAGGTGGAAGAAACTTTTTTTTTTTTGTGTGGATAATGTGGATAAAAAGGGGTTAAACACTTTTTGTGTTAGCCATCCTTTTTACTTTGCATATGCATTTACTATTTTGTTACGGTCTTTGAAATTAGGCGTTGCATTTTGGAACTCACCTCTTCAAGTAATGGTGAATCACTAACTAGCTTGTTTTTGCAGGATTTACGCACTTCTAAATGTGCTGGAATTTAATAGCGCAAGGAAGCGAATGTCAGTGATAGTGAAAGACGAAGAAGGGAAAATTTTGCTACTGTGTAAAGGTGCTGACAGGTATGTAATTAAACTGTCTTCTGACGTCAGTATTTTGGAGATCTTATAACCTTTGCATGCATTTAACACTATTAAATTGTTTTGTGTCATGCAGTGTCATGTTTGAAAGACTTGCCAAGGATGGGAGGGAATACAAAGAGAAAACCTTGGAAGATGTGCATGAATATGCCGACGAAGGTCTAAGGACCCTCATATTGGCATATCGTGAACTTGACGAAGTGCAGTACCAGGAGTTTGATAGTGAATTTTCTCGAGCAAAAAATTCAGTTAGCGCAGATCGGGAAACAATGATAGATGAGGCATCAGATATGATTGAGAGTAATCTAATCCTTCTTGGTGCCACTGCAGTAGAGGACAAGCTCCAAAATGGGGTGAGTTTAGTTTGGAGAGAACGGATTACATGCAAGGATGTTGGAACAGAACATGAAATGATTCCTCTTGTTGTTTTTCTAGGTTCCTGAATGCATTGACAAGCTTGCTCAAGCTGGAATTAAGATATGGGTTCTTACTGGTGATAAAATGGAGACCGCCATTAACATTGGGTATACTATTGTGATTTTTCCTTTTCTAAATTAATTTTGGCATACAAATTACTTATCAAGGTGTCTGACATTGATATTCAATTGCAGCTTTGCTTGTAGTTTGCTTAGACAAGGAATGAAGCAGCTTATAATTCAGTTGGAGAGTCCAGAAATTCAAGCATTGGAGAAGGCTGGAGACAAGAGGGCTATTGCAAAGGTAAATTCAATATCAACCTTTTCGTCGATGTAGTTTCATAAGTATTTTACATCTTAATAAAATGGTCGTCTTACCATTACAATATTTCAATAAGATCATTTATATTCTGAAAAATTTGAACTCACAGATTCTTGCACCCTAGTTTTACAAACAAAAACACTTGATATAAAGATATTAATAATTTCAAATTTCCAGTAGAAGACATTATTCACTATAGTTTCAAAGAAAATAAATGTTGGTGAATGCATTCTTTTTCTTTCTTATGTGCTTTGATGCTTAGAATGGAAGGGATTGATTGGTGTGTAAATATCTTGGTGAAACTGTTATTTCATTATGCTGACTCATGTTTCAGGCTTCAAGGGAAAATATCCGGCATCAGATATCTGAAGGTGCTAAACAGCTTGCTGCCTCTAGCGGAACCTCTGAGCAAGCATTTGCTCTAATTACTGATGGAAAATCACTTGCTTATGCTTTAGAGGATAATATGAAAGACAAGTTTCTAGATCTTGCAATTCATTGTGCATCTGTTATCTGCTGCCGATCATCGCCAAAGCAGAAAGCACTAGTATGTTCCATCTATTCAACATCAAGCTATCTTTTTGTTTTGTTTCCAATAGTAATTTAATTCTGTTTAGATTTTAAATAATACTCTTCACTCATTCTTCCCTTAAAGGTTACTAGACTGGTCAAATCTGGAACTGGTAAAACTACATTAGCTATTGGTGATGGAGCTAATGATGTTGGAATGCTTCAAGAAGCAGATATAGGGGTTGGAATCAGTGGCGTTGAAGGAATGCAGGTATAAACTATTCTTGTTGTATTCGTTTATTTGGTTTTGCTTCCTCGTATTATTTTGTAACAACTTCTTTGTTATCATTCACCTCCAGGCCGTTATGTCTAGTGATATTGCAATCGCACAGTTCCGTTATTTGGAAAGATTACTTCTTGTACATGGACATTGGTGTTACCGGAGGATCACATCAGTGGTACATTGCTACTCTTTTTTGGACCTCAACATTCTATATATTACTTGTTTGATTTTGTTATAAATTTCTTCATTATTGTTGTGACAGATATGCTACTTTTTCTACAAGAATATCGCCTTTGGGTTTACTCTATTCTTGTATGAAGCGTGTACATCATTCTCTGGACAGCCTGAATACAATGACTGGTTTATGTCTCTATATAACGTCTTCTTTTCATCACTTCCTGTGGTTGCCCTTGGAGTCTTTGACCAGGATGTATCTGCTCGGTACTGTCTGAAAGTAAGCTCGATCTTCACCATATAATACGCTGTGATGTTTCTAACAATGGTTATGAAATGAAAATTTTCACTATTGTCCTACTTATTCATATGATTACATCTTTCCTTCATTAGACCAAGCTTAAACTGGGGGTTTGGGGTATCTCAACTGATTTAAGATAAGGGTTAAAGTAGTTGGAAATCCCGGGATCAAACCCAGACGAATGAGAAAAATACTAACCTAACAACTGATTACTAACATTTAGCCGTTTCAAAACAGAGATAAAAGACCAACTTAAACTATAAACCTAATTGAGTTTTACTCTTATATGGTGCCTTTAAGTTGCATCTTGACATTGACATCAAACAGGAACCCCCTTGTATAAGTCACAACACTGTTTTAATACATCTGTCACTTCAATATTGCTGTAGAAAATAAACCCTCTTTGTTTCGGTTGTATTTAACATAGTGTTCAATTTTAGATACCCTCAAATATTGGATAGATTTGGAAGGGAAAAAAAAAAATTTATAAACTTCAAATCGATATAGGCTAAAATATCCTTACATCAAATGTCACTTGAATATTATTTTTTTTTTTGTTACCATGATATTGGTACGAAGATTCCATTGCCACTTAGCAGTGACTAATCACCATGGGGAATCTGTGGGGCACACAAGGTAGGTTCTCCCCTCTCAACCAAATTTTTTCATACGCATAGGTAGGAATCGAACCCCTGACCACATTCTTAAGGAGTCCAAGTCCCTTGGCACTCGGACCAATGTATTGTTGGTTGTCACTTGTAATATTATAAGGTGTAATAGTTGAATTTGTGTTTTCCTTTCATTTAAATCTCCCTCTCCACTTGTGCACCAGATAAATTGAGGTTTATTTTCCATCCTCTCCCTTCTCCTCCACTTACTAAATAGAACATATAATGAAAAGAGAAATGTAAATTTGTGTTTTCCATTCCTGATGATAATTCCTAGTTGTTTGTGTATGATGTGGACAGTTTCCTATATTATATCAAGAAGGTGTACAAAATGTCCTGTTTAGCTGGAGGAGGATACTAAGTTGGATGCTTAATGGCTTTATCAGTGCCATAATAATATTCTTCTTCTGCACAAAAGCAATGGAGATTCAAGCCTTTGATAAGGCAGGGAGAACTGCTGGGAGGGAAATACTTGGAGCAACTATGTATACATGTGTAGTTTGGGTTGTGAACTTGCAGATGGCTCTTGCCATAAATTACTTTACCTTAATTCAACATGTTTTCATATGTGGAACCATTGCTCTATGGTACCTTTTCATCATAGTTTATGGCACAATCCCTCCTGGAGTTTCCACAATTGCTTACAAAGTCTTCATTGAAACTCTTGCACCATCTCCTTCTTATTGGATTGTGACATTGTTTGTGGTGATCTCAACACTCATACCATATTTGTCTTACTCAGCAATCAAGATGCAGTTCTTTCCATTTTATCATGAGATGATACAATGGATAAGGTATGAGGGGAAGACAAATGATCCCGAATTCTGCCATATGGTACGACAGCGATCCTTGCGTCCAACCACTGTCGGTCCAACAGCTCGCTTAGCAGCTAAAACTAACAGCATCAGAGAGAGTTCTACTAACCAAATCTGATGATGGATGGAGTTTTTGTATATTTGGAGGCTGTACAGAGCTTACTTTTTGGTCTGCTTTTTTGTACCATATATTATAGCTACTTCGGTGTATAGCAGCAGCAAGAATTCTTCTTAGGAATAAGTAGCTTTGCTTCCTAATATAGAATAGAAACCACACATAACAGATGTATTCTGTTCATTTTTTAGTCATTCTTTAATTTCACTTTATATTTTTAGGATACTCACAGACTTTTTAATTGGTTTGTATTCTACTAGAAGTAGCATACTCGATATTGACTGGTACAAAGCGCGAGTGAATCTAATAGAGCTTAGGTCATTGTCAGGTGTTATCTATCATTTAGTTTTTGTTTCCAACATTTCGTGCTCATCTCAAAGCAGGAAAAAGTAATCAAAATTCTAAAAGATAATAAGAGAGACATCATTATTAAAAGCATGCAAAAAAGAGAAAATAAAAAGACTAGATGAAAAATTATAATGTTGAATGTTCATATTTTTATTATTCATCTTTCAAGGGAGTTGTGAGTAAAATTTGAATATTTCATACTTGGTTCTTCGTGGGATCATTGACGGAAGAACGATTGGGAGAAATGAGTTGTATTTGCATAAGAGTTTGAAAAGATTAGAAAACACTTATAGAGAACTCAAGGACATATTTTACCAAGGTGACATGTCTCGTATCTCTCATACTCAAGAAGAAATAAATCTTGTGAAACAAGTTGATTTCACTATTTCTTCCTATTACAATAAAATGAAAAAATTATGGCAAGAATTAGACAACTTTCGACATATTCCTGCAAGTAATTGTGTTCATGATTGAAAGACAATTCAGAAGATGCATGAATACAATGATAGCGATTAAGTAATTCATTTCCTTAAAGGATTAAATGGCTAGATTTAGTTGTTGAGGCTCGAATTATGCTCATGGTTCCTCTTCCCATTATTGGAAAGTGTACTCTTGGCTTGTGCAGCAAGAAAGACAAGTGGTTTGACCTATTGATGAATCAAAACTCTAACTATCTATGGTAATCACTTCTCAAGAAATCAAACTTCAGGTAGAGGTGCAGCACCTCATGGAAGGGGTAACAGAGGATGTAGTTTGATGAAAAAGTTGGCAAATGCATCAAATCGTAACAAGTAATAAAGTAGTAAGTTACTGTCTTTACATGTATTGTTGGCAACTAAGCAATTCACTATACTTATTTAAACTGAAAGGAAATGAAGGGGTCTAAGGGTTTGCACTCAATGCAAGTAGTAGTTGTTTGCAAAAAAAAAGTTTGTTTCAGTGGTTAGACAGCGATTAGGACTCTTCGAACCCATTTGTCTTCTTTTTTAGATTAATTCAATGTTCAATACTGATAAAAAAAAATTATATAGGATTTCTTGTCATCTTTTAGAGTAGAAGTAGATTATTTTGTTGCATATTAGTCATGAATTCAAAAGAAAAGTCATGAAATCACAAGATCAACCTCTGCCAAGATTGTGTCATGAGTTGTATAGCCGCGTCGCGAGCACATGAAGAAATTTCCAAGTTCGTCCACTTTTCATATTGCATCACGAGCTATCAACCCCGCATTGCAAGCAGTTGATGGAGAAAACAACAGAATCAGCATCGTCAAGGTTCGCGTCATGAAATATTTTCTTGCGTCACTGGCCGACATGCCCAAAATTGATGGGAAACGCATGCCTATATAAGGCTAGCTCCTAGGTCAGCGAGAAGGCACCTTTTAACGAGCAAAAAACGGAGAAAGTGAGACTTAGGTTAACTTGGAGTGATCAGGAGCACTTATAGAACAAGGAAAAATCATCAATGATTCTTTTCTTGTATTGTCTGCAAAAACCTTCTAAGTAGCATTGATCTTCATTCTTCAAATATGTTGATCCTCCATGCGGTGTCTTGCTTTTGCCGAATTACATTATTGATCAATAAAAAGATTTAAACACCTATGGAGTTGCATGATTATTGAAGAAATTGAATTTCAAGGACTCGAAAGAAAACAATATAAAATGTTCCTCAAACCATGAACAACTCTTCTAAATGGCCTCTTATTTGTCTTCAAATACAAATGAAATAACTAAAAACATAACCTAAAACATCATATGATGATTCGTCATCAAATTCGAAAACCAAACTTTTGCAACTCATAAACGCACAACACCTATTTAAAGAAGCAGGAATGGTATGAATTCCCCATCATAGATACAATCGAATTTGTGGTCAAATCGACCAAACATTTGCTCAAGTTTCAACCTAAGTGTTTCGATAGTATCCTTGTTAATGGTTTCTAAACCATGTTTTACTAAGTATTGGCCACTAAGGCCTGTTTGATTTTACTCCGGCTAAAACTCGTGATTGTGTTCTAAGCATCTTGCTTAGATGTGATGATCAACCTCATTATTCCCTAAGGCTAGGGAATTCAGATTTTCCATGTCAGGTTCAGTGTCGAGAATCTCACTTTCCGACATGAAACCATGAGTTGGATGGAGTCTTACAAAACTTGCATCCGCCCGATTAATATCATTAGATTTTGCGGATGAACATGGAGCAATCCTTGCTAGATTCTCGTCAAAAGTTTTTCTTGTGATCTGATTCACTTCAACAAGAAAATAGCTTTGGTCAGACTCAATGTTTTGCGACTGTTCCATCATCTCTCCAAAGTGCGATTCTTTGATGCATGGATGAGGGAACAACACCTATCCCATGAATCCACTCTCTTCCTAACAACAGGTTGAAGTTAACTTTCGATGGAACCACCATGAACAAAGTTGGTCTAACTACAGTTCCCACAGTTAGACTCACTTTGAGAGCACCAAAGGAATGACCAGCCTTCCCTTCATAATTCGACAAAACTACATTATGAGGTTTCAACTCCTTGTCAGTTTTGTCAATCTTCTTGAGTAAGGATTCAGGCATCAAATTAACAGCAGCACCACCGTCAACTAACACTTTATTAATACTGATCTCATCCACTTTAGCTTGGATGAACAAAGGTTTAAGATGATTCTTCATCGAATCATGAGGCTGATCGAATATGGCTTTCCGATTATTTTCAGAGCCATCATTTGTTACAAAATAGCACATGGGTTTGTATTCATCCATGTTTTTGGGATCGAACTCTTCCTCTGAATCATCGACTTCAGACACCATACCATATTCAGTGGGTAAAATATAGACCACATTGCATATGACATCAAAGTTTGGTTCTAAATCCATATATTCTGAACCCAATTCATCATCTTCATTAGGGTCCTCTTTGACTAGGGGAAGAGACAACCTTTCTTTCGCTGGTCTTCTTCCTGATTCGACCAATCTTTGATGACCCTCTTGGTCAACAATCTCGTCTTAAAGGCTTGCAACAATGCCTTTTTTAGATCTCTGGTACCTTCTCCATTGAGTCTTTGTCATGGATTCTTTCCCTTGTAGTTGTTGTTGTAAGCATACTTCTCCAACTCAAAAGCAGTATTATTCTTGTTGTTATCAACATTATTGGTGCTTCTTTTCACCGCATTATTCTTCCCATGTTGCACATTCTTATGGGTAGACTGAACCCATTTATGGTTGGGTGCATAAGGAACAAAGGCTTTTCCTTGACCACCTTTGTTGACATAATCAGTGGCCGAAGAGTAATTGATAAAAAGGATATAACTCTTCGTAAAGGAAAACTTGGGTTTATGATCACCAGATCGTTTGTTCCTTTTCTTAGGATTTGGGATAGAACTTTCAAGGCATTCAGTTGCCTCTTTGTCAAATACAGCACTACATCTGGGACAGAGCATTACCTCAGAATTCTTCAGCTTGCATCGATTGAGGAAATCAATCAATTCTTCTTCGGTTGTAGGGTAAGTTGTCTTTAACCTTTCGTCGAATTGAGGCTTTGGAGAAGTCTCTTCGACGTGTCATGCATCTTTAGTGATGTCCACCATTCGACATTCTACAACATCGGCTTCTGTTCCCATTTCCACTTCAACAGATAAGTTATCGACAGCATCAATGATTGCTTTAACCATATTGCAACTGTTGGAACAAGGGTGTTTCACAAGTCACCTATTGAGTTTTGACAATAACAAGGTATCAAAATAATCAATTGGATATGCTAAACAATTTGTTCAAGTGTGCAGGATCAATAATCAAAGTACTATTC
>Ga0228710_1005762_pt1 | contig 19109 bp, 13 predicted proteins | sample MedpolnodulmetaG_FD_177995 | JGI IMG/M metagenome (GOLD analysis project Ga0228710, IMG submission 177995) | Root nodule microbial communities from Medicago polymorpha collected in Santa Monica, California, United States - pink nodules | ecosystem: Host-associated > Plants > Roots > Nodule...
TTTTAACTACTCTCATATATACATATTTTTTTAAGGATCCTAATATAGATGTTTATCTACTCCAAATAAGTTTCTATTAATTAGTACTAAATTGAGTATAAATTTATGTGAACATATGGTTTAGTTGGCGGAAATATTGCAATATGGAAAGGTCGAGATTCAAATTATGAATCCATTTATGCACCTTTAAAGATGAATTTCTAGTTATTATGCTACTTGACAAGAAAAAAAGGGTATCACTTAACAAATAGATTTATTCATCTCGTTTTGACACATCAAATCTCTACAATAACTACAAATTAAAGAGTTTTATCATCAATAAAAATTGTCAAGACAAGATGGAAACAAAATCGACGACGAATTTCTTGAAAATAATTTAATCATGTTACATTGAAAAAAAATTGCTATGTATTTACTACAAACATCAATTATTATTGATGAATTTGACTACTTAAAGTTTGTTAGTTTGTTAGTATTTGTTAGAGGTGACAAATACTAACAAACTAACAAACTGGAGACCACTCTAAACAGCGAGAGCTAGGTAGCGACATGTTTAATTTTGAGTTCCTAATTTGACTAAAAAAACAAAAATATTTGTGTTTCTTTTTCCTTGTAAATTATTATTTATAGTTGTACAAAGGTTATATTTATCTTGTAAATCTATTTTAACTATTAGGTTTCGTAAATTATCTTGTAAATCTATTTTACCTATTAAAGGTGTTATTCAATATGACAATTTTTTTTTGTCTTATTGGTTTTTTTAGTTTTTCATCTAATTGACCATATATGGAAGTCCAACCTCGAATTTCAAGGTTGGTAAGGAACTACCTTCTCAAAGAATATTACCTTTTCTTTTCTTGATAGTGGAAGACTGATAGATCTTGTGCGAACGACGATCTATCAATATTTATAGTCATGGGTGTGTGTCTATATATATATATATAGAGAGAGAGAGAGAGGAGAGAAGGTATTTATAATGTGCCCATATGTCACATTTCCTTCTTATTTTATTTTAAAGTTAAATAAGTTTTTTATTCCTATAAATATAATCAATTTTTGTTTTTAGTTCTCATAAAAAAGTGTGACATGTTTTGGTTTATATAGATATTTGGCTTAATGGCAGTTTTGACCCCTATATTTCAAGAAGTTGCGATTTTGGCCCCTAACTAAATAAACTACAAAACCGTCCCTTAAGTATTGACTTTTTTTGCAGTTTTGGCCCCAGGCCAATTTTGACCAAGTCAATGCACACATGGACGTGTATTTATTTATTATTTATTTTTTAATATTTTTTTAATTAATTTTTTTTTATTTTTTAATAATTAAAAAATAATAAGGTTACGGTTATTAATAGTTTCTAAAACAAAAAAACACATCATTGCAACTTGAATTGCCGACATCTAAAGCAATTTTCTTTTTCTTGGTCGACCTATCTATTCCAAGTATGTGCTTTGTTGAGGTGGTGCTGAGGAGTGTGAGAAGGAAAGTGGATTCATGCCATCACTATATATAAAAGAGCATTTAGTTTTAGTTTAAGTGCATCTACTCCAAACACATTGGTTCCTTAAACCATGCTTCCTATGTGCTCTACTCCATATACCATTAACCTTGAAAATTGCAACTGTCTAGGTACCAGAAACAACAACATCTGGTCAAGGTATGAGAAAATTGGCCATGAGCCTATTGTATGTGTCAATGAATTTGTCACTAGATCTAAGATGGCAAGGTTGAAAACATTGTGGATGAAGATCAACAAACAAAAGAATAGGAGAATTTTTAGATCATCTTCACCCGTGTTTCTATATGATCATTGCTCTTACTTACAAAACTTTGATGATGGTTCCATAGACCCTGATAATTTGTCAAGGTCATTCTCAGCTCGATTTGCAGCACCAACCTCCAAGATTTTTGAGAAAAATATTGAAGTGATGGATGATGAAGATATATTAGAGACAGACCATGAGAGCTAGCTAGCAATTAACATGATGTAATTTGAGTTCCTTAATTTGGACTCAATATTTCTTTTTCTTTTTCCTTGTGAATTATGATTTATAGTTGTACAAAGGTTTTAGTTATCTTGTCTTGGTAAATCTATGTCAGCTATAAAATTTTGTAAAAGTTGTATTCTATATGATGATTTCATTTTTCACTTTTTTAGTCATACATGTTTTTCTATTTTTCCATCTTTTTAACGTTGATGTTTTGACAATGGGATTTCATTTTACATTCACATAAAAAAATCTAAAAGGACCTTATCAAAAATTTATGGTAGTGGATAACTTTTTTTATTGATCAAACTTCAAATAAAATTTATGCCTGCTTCCAATTATAAAAATATGAGTCCCTTTGACTAATCATCTAAACTATTGAGTCGTATGCATACGTATCTTTGGCGATGGGCAACTTTTTTGTTGTTCAAACTTCGAATAAAACTTGTGTTTGTTTACAATGAAAAAGATGTGGGCCCTTGTGACTAATCAGCAAAACTTTTGAGTTAGGAGGATTATACATTGCGATTTAAATACATTAACTCATTTATCATAGATCAAAAAATCAAACAAGTACATCAATTATTAATTAGGTAATAAGTTATACCTCTGGCTATGAGTTCTAGTGGTCTAAAAAAGAAAGGAATGAAAGTGATTGATATTTGAGCTCCTATAAGTGTTCAAACTTGAGAGCAACCTTAGGTCGAATTTTTCTCTATTGATAATTTAGATCTTGTAAAAAGGGGCGGATCCATCATTAGGTATGGTGAGGCCGTTGCCACATCAGAATATTGCCCAATATATTTTTTTTAATATAGTAGACCGAAAAACTAATATATACCATATTATTCGATAATGTTTCACAATTCAATGCATGGCCCAGTGGTAGGTTGTCCTTTAACTAAAGGCGCATCCATGGTTCAACACCCAACGCCTTTGTTTCTACCTTTTTTGTTAAGAAAATCATAAAAAGTGTGATGGATGGGATTCAAAGTTCGAACCTGCGACATAAAGGTGAAACAGACATGCCTTAGCCATTTTATTGTAGTGCTTTTTTTTGTTTCATTTTCGCATTACTAATATATATATATCGTATACTTGACCAAAATATATATACATATGGTATTATATATCAAATGTACACTAAATAAAATTGCATTTTGTTTCATTTTGCTTGTAATAAAAGTTGCAGATATTCGGCACAACATTCTAGTTGGTTCTTTTCTTTTTTCTTCTCGAAAGAGGGCAAGGAAATAACTCAGCAATAGTGTGTCACTTTGAGGTGGTGGAAAGTAATTTTGATGACGAGACCCAATGCGAATCGATCAATATGAAAAGAAATTTAACAATTGATCCCTCTCCTCTCCATAAACCTTTATTTTAGAGAAAAAAAAATAGTGGTTCAGTGGTTTTTGGTTTTATATTTTGAAAATTTTAAAAGCAAAATCTAATTTCAGTTTTGAGTATTGAATTTTAGGTTTGAGATTTAGTTTTATATTTGAGTTAGGTCATTCTATTTAACTCGCCTTACTATAAATTTTGTTGGAACAAAAGAGTTTTTATGATTTTGAGAGAGAATAAAGAACATAACAGAGAAGAGATTAGAGAATGTTTGGGAGAAATAAACTTGTATTGTATATTGCAAAATTCTCTAATACAAACACATATATAAGCTAGACTATTTATAGTCTATGTTACTTGAGATGCAAGTTAACTCTTATAACAACTATACAACCAACTTCTTTAGCTAATTACTAATTTCACAATATGAATTACCTAACTTCCAACAAATATGAAAATTATTGATATAATCAAAATTAGCGGTACAAAAAATAAATGAAAAGTACATATTATAGACCTAAAGAAAAGTATTTCTACAAAATAACAAGTATAATTTAAGTTTACTATAACAATTATGGTGTAACAACTCAGTGATAAACGACTAACAACAATGTCACTCTCAAATAGTATCACTCCAAAGATTCGGAAAATGAGATTAAGCTATTGTTCAAACGAGGTGATTGGTCATTTGTGAAATGGGAAATGTTGCATCAAGATTGCACAAAAACGACCTAACACCTAAAATTGCAAACAAATAATCAAAAGTTTGCAGCATACTAAATTAAATTAATAAAACAGAACAAGAAAAAAAGGTATCATACCATCTTGAATTGCTGACATCAAAAGAAATTTTTAATATTACCTTTGAAAACATGTTGTACCAATTTGACTGGCTTGCGTGACATAAAAAGGAAATTCTAATATTGCTGGATTATCCAATCTTGTTCCTTTTCTTTTTCTTGGCCTAATCTAGCTCAAAGTATGTGCTTTGCTGAGGTGGTGATGAGGAAATTGAAAAAAGGGGAAAGAAAAGGGGTTCATGCCATCACTATATAAATAGCCTTTAGTCTTAGTTTTAGAGCATGCATATCTCTCCAAACACCTTGATTCCTTAAACCATTTTATAGTGTTTACTATACATGTCCTCTACTCCATACACCATGGACCTTGAAAATTGCAACTGTCTAAGCTCAAGAAACAATTGCATTTGGTCAAGTTATGAGAGAATTGGAAACGGCCCTATTGTATGTGTCGATGAATTTATGGCTAGAATGAAGATGCCAAGCTTAAAAAAATTGTGGAAGAAGATAAAGAAAGAAAAGAAGAGGAGAATTTTTAGAAAATCTTCAGCCGTGTTTCTATATGATCCTAGCTCTTATTTACAAAATTTTGACGAATGTTGTTATTCCACTGATCCTGACAATTTTTCAAGGTCATTCTCAGCTCGATTTGCAGCACCATCCTCCAAGATTTTTGAGAAGAATATTGAAGTGATACTCAATGATGAAGATATATTGGAGATAAACAACGAGAGAGTTAGCTAGCAACATGTAACTTTGAGTTCCTAATTTGGACTCAAAATTTCTTTTTCTTTTTCCTTTTCTTATAATTATATTATTTATAGTTGTACAGAGGTTTTATTTAATTTGTAAATCTATTTTAACTATTTTGGTTTTGTAAAAGTGATATTCTATATGATGATTTTATCATTTTTATCGTCTTATATGTGTGTGTGTGTGATACTTGACATCTTTTTTAGTTGTTCAAACTTCAAATAAAATTTATGTTTGTTTCCATTGATAAAGATTAGGGTTCTTTGACTAATCACCAGTGCTTTTCAGTCAGGATTATGCCAAATTACTACTATTATTCTTGAAATTGCATGCACTATGTTTCTTTTGTTAATGGATGTCCAACATCGACTTTCATGATTTGATAAAGATATGGGTCCTTTGTTTTATTATAATATTTTACTTAGTTTTAAACCTTAGGTCCTTAGGTGGTCGTGTAGAGAGTTGATGTATCTCTAGTTGAGTGGATGGTCACTTGTATATTAAAAATGTTCGTTGTTATAACTCTTGAGTGGGGTATGTTTGTGAGGATGTTTACATATATAGCAATGATATCTATGTAATCAATTTTAGACAATTTTTGCTACAATTTTTTCTTTTTTAATTGGACAAAAATAATAAAGAGAGAAAAGAGATAGAAATAGAAACACGATAAGAATATGAGATAGAGTTATCCGAAAAATTATTTTTCATACATATATCCATGAAATGCCAAACTAAATTAATTTTGTATGTTCTGTTAATCTTTTTATATAAAAGTATGTTATGTTATTCTTTGTGCGGCGTTTTTGTTTTACGTAAGTTGATATATATATATATATATTTTAACTACTCTCATATATACACTTTTTTTTTTAAGGATCATAATATAGATGTTTATCTACTCCAAATAAGTTTCTATTAATTAGTAAAAAATTGAGTATAAATTTATGTGAACATGGTTTAGTTGACTGAAACATTGCAATATGCAAAGGTCGAGATTCAACTGATGAATCCATTTATGCACCTTTAAAGATGAATTTCTAGTTATTAGGCTACTTAACAAAAAAAAAATAGAAATTCAAAAGTAAAAAAAGAGTATCACTTGATAGATAGATTTACTCATCTCGTTTTGACACGTCAAATCTCTACAATAACTACAAATAAAAGAGTTTTGTCATTGATAAAAATTGTCAAGACAAGACAAAAACAAAATAGACGATGGATTTCTTGAAAATAATTTAATCATGTTACATTGAAAAAAATATTGCTATGTATTTACTACAAACATCAATTATTATTGATGAATTTGACTACTTAAAGTTTGTTAGTATTTGTTGGAGGTGACAATCAAACTGGAGACCACTCTAATTACTCTACTCTTTAACTCCCACCACAACCATCAAGTCAATATTATAACTCTAATGTATCTTTTATATTAATTAAGTAATAATATATAATATTTGTGAACAAATCAAAATGGACTATATAATATTTAAAATTATATTTTATTTCTTTATATTTAGCTATCTCTTAAAATTTACACTAGTTTTGTCACTGTTTAGACCTATGAGTGAATTTAGCGTGTTCGAATTTTCCCCCACTCACAATTCTTCCCAACACATGTTTCTCTTTCTCCTAACCAAATGTTTGTATAAGTGAAAAAAATTGCATATTGCATATCACTACTAGAAAAAGCAAAATTAGCTAGGGAAATTAGTGACGGAAAAAATAAAATTCCTCACAAATTTCTTGGTCGTAAAATTTAGTGACGGAATTAGAGAAGGATTTCACGTTTTCCCTCACTAAATATCCCTCACTAATTTTTGTTTTTTTAGTAGTGTATGTAGGTCTTAGCATTCATTGTTTATCTTTCTGATCAGTAGTAACTTGACAACCAAGCCATGACCCATGTGACAACGTGGTATTACAATCACTAGGAATCTTTTAAAAGAAAAACATATTATACAAATTTGAACTGCTGAGATCAAAAGGGTGTTTTAATACTGCTTTTTTAAAAAATACTAAATAATACCAATTTAAATTGCTGACATCAAAAGGAATTTTTAATGTCGTTGGATTATCCAATCTTGTTGCCTTTTCTTTTCTTGGTCCTATATATGTAGTTCATAGTATGTGCTTTGCTAAGGTGGTGCTGAGGAAATTGAAAAATGGGAAAGCGAAAAATGGTTCATGCAATCGCTATATATATAAATAGCCTTTGATAGTTTTAGTGCATGCACTCCAAACACCTTGATTCCTTAAACCATTTTATGCCCCCTATGTCCTCTACTCCATACACCATGGACTTTGAAAATTGTGACTGTCTAGGCTCAAGAAACAATAGCATTTGGTCAAGTTATGAGAGAATTGGCAACGATCCTGTTGTATTTGTCAATGAATTTATGGCCAGAATGAAGATGGCAAGCTTAAAAAAATTGTGGAAGAAGATCAAGAAAGAAAGAGGTTAAGAGGAGAATTATTAGATTGTCTTCACCCGTGTTATTCCACTGACTTAGATAATTTTTCAAGATCATTCTCAGCTCAATTTGCATCAGGAAAATACTGTTTATAACAACAAAATTGATCCTGATAATTCACGACGTCTGTATTCTTTATTGCCATGTCCCACTTTTTATATTTGACTACCGATGAATTCCAATCCAGCAGAAGATCCAACGGGGCAAAGTGTTTCGTGAATTCTCCGGGGCATGTTTAGTCGGGATAAGTAGCATAGCTCTTTGCATCACCACCCTCCAATATTTTTTAGATGAATATTGAAGTGATGGATGATGAAGAAATATTAGAGATAAACGGCGAGAGCTAGCTAGCAACATGTTTAATTTTGAGCTTCTAATTTGCACTCAAAATTTCTTTTTCTTTTCTTTTTCCTTGTTGTAAATTATTATTTATAGTTGTACAATGTTATATTTATCTTGTAAATCTATTTTTACTATTAGGTTTCCTAATTTATCTTGTAAATATATTTTAACTATTAGGTTTTGTAAAAGTGGTATTCAATATGACGATTTTATCATTTTTTTTGTCTTATAGGTTTTTTTAGTTTTTCATCTAATTGACCATATATAAGGAAGTCCAACCTCAAATTTCAAGGTTGGTAAGGAACTACCTTCTCTGTAAATATTACCTTTTCTTTTCTTGATAGCGGAGGATTGATAGATCTTGTGCGAACGACGATCTATCAATATTTATAATCATGGGTTTGTGTCTATATATAGAGAGGGGGAGAGGAACAGGGCCGAACTTTGGGGTGTGCAAACAGCTCAATGGAGCTGGGCCTCCCCAAGGTATGGGCCTAGAAAAAAATTATAGTCCAGTAGTACTACTAAGTACTATCCCACTAATAACAATGTTACTTTTGCAGTGAGTTGTCATGTCGTTGCACTTGTATACTGTTCTGAATCTATCATTAAAGTAATTCTTATGACAATCTATAATTATTGTTGGTTGAAATTGTACAATATAATTTATTTTTTCATCTCAAAACGAATACAAATCATTCATTTGTGTCAGGTTCCTCATGTATATGGTAGTAATTTTCACTTTTGGGTGTACCGCATATATACGACACCTTGTATTTATCTTTTTAAAAAATTAAGTAGAAGATTGTTCTTTTAAAAAAATACGTTTTTATTTTATTACGGGTCTCTTTTCACTTACAGAGCTGAGCATTCGAATTCGTAGGAACGATCCTGGAGAAGAGATTAGTTATTTATAATGTGCCCATATGTCATATCTCCCTCTTATATTATTTTAGGGTTAAATAAGTTTTTTATTCCTATAAATATAATTAATTTTGCCTTTAGTTCGCATAAAAAAAGTGACATGTTTTAGTCCCTATATATATTTTTAGCACATACTTATCGTTCTTGAAAAATTAAAAATTGTTTAATTATGTTTAAACTTTTAAATTATTTTTTACATACTTATTTAGAACATATTATACAAAGTTTCTCCGCAAAAAGTTAGTTCAAAATTTGATTTTTATGTCTAAATTTTCATTGCTTTAATCTTAAAAATTTGCATTTAGGAAAATTCATATTTAATTCATTACATGTTATATATAATTCATTATAATGTTTTAAACATATCTGTAAAAAAAACATTCAAAAATTTATTAGTTTAAATATAATTAAACAAATTTTAATTTAACTGGACTAAAACTGCGAGCTGAAAATTTATAAAAAAAATAAATCGCTATACTTGATGACAGTAGTCATTATGTTAGTAGTTTAGTCATATTTGTGTCCTTTTTGTAATGTTTTAAGAGTCAAATGCTTGTATACGTGGTTAAATAAGCTCAAGATTCATAAAAGAGAAGTATTGCACAAATTGGAGAAGAATGCAAGAATTTAGCTACTGGAGAAATCGTGCCACGATGGACCTGAATCGTGGAACGTTTGAAGCGTGGAATTTACTTGAAGATGCTGGAAAAATCGTGACACGATGGATGTGTAACATGCCACGATGGTTGAGTAAATTTGCTGCCACGTCAGATTAATGAACGAATCGTGCTACGATGGTCGCGCAACGTGGCATGATGGTGGGCTTTTCTGAAACCCTAATTCTTTGTCTATAAAAGCCAGATGCGACCAACACGCAACGTGCCACGATGAAATTTTCTATGTATTTTAACTTATAAATGGTGCTATAGTTCAAAAATTGAATGTATAGTGTAGTGTAATGTAATGTTGAGTTTTACTCTTGTGAGCTTATATGGCTCTTTTTGGTAAAAATAGCAGATGACTGATAAGCTAGCTGATAGCTTTTAGCTTATAGCTGATAGCTTATGACTGATAACTGATAAGCTACTTGAAATGTTTGGTAAAATTAGCGGTTCAATTAGCTGATAGATGTAAAATTACATAAAAGGACATTTTTAATTCATAATAAAGTTTATATCAATTAATGTTTAAATTATTTAAAAATTAAAAATTGTTCATTTAATATTATTATTAAATTAATTTTTAATTCTTAAATGTTAATTTATATTTATTTTCATTTGCCTAAAAAAATTAGATATAAAGTGTAAAAAAGTTTAAACGTAACAATAAATAAAATATAGTTTGTACAAAAATATATATATATATATAGTGAGGGTAAACGTAACGTTCTCATTTTGTTTTTTGGAGAATTATCACACAAAATAACGTGTCATTTCATAAAAAAAAAAAAAAAAAAAAAATAAAAAAATGAAAAAAAAAAAGAAAAACAAAAGAAAAAATTGTAACTGAAAAAAACTTAAGGGTATGTTTGGTTGTGTGAAGAGAGAAAGAGTTGAGAAAGAATAAGAGAAGAGAGAAGTTGATGAGAAATAGAGTAGATTTGAGCTATTGTTTGGTATAAGAGAGAAAGAAGAGAAATAAAAGAGAAAGAAATGTGTTTAATTTTTGAAAAGACTAAAATATCCTTATACTAGAAAAGTTAATATACAATATTATATTTGAATTTGATTTCATATAAACATAAATGTAGTTTTTATTTTAGTTTAATTAAGAATTGATTAAACTACATGTTTTACATAAAAATTGAATAAATTATTTACTAACCTAACATAAATGTTTTTTTTATTTTAGTTTAATTAATTCAAGAATTAATTAAACTACATTTTTTACATAAATATTGAATAAATTATTTACTCAATTAATAAATTTAGAATATTTAAATTTTGTCCAATTAAATCAATTCTTGTGTTTACATAGGCATCTCGATTAAATTCTCCTAATTCATTACTTAACTAAGTGAATTCCAATAGTTTCATTTGGATTAAATTAATTAGATCAAAGAGGAAGAACCATATAGTTGCTTTTTGGTTTTATTCTCAACTTGCTTTTTTTTCGACCGGCTACAGCAACAACAAAAAAAATAAAATTGAGGAAAGCAACAACAAAAATTTGAAAACAAAATGATAAATAATATAGTTGTATATAACCAGGGAGAATAGTGGAAAATAAGAAAAAGTGTGTGCTTTCACTCTGTTTCTTCGCACCTATGGAGAGAAGTGAAAAAGGCGTGGGTCCCATGTCGTCTGTATCTCTCTGCTCACTTTCTCTTCTATACCAAACATGAGAAATAGCCCATCTCTCTCCAACTTCTCTCCCCCCTCTTTCTCTCTTGCTTATTTCTCTTCTACCAAACATAGTGTAAACGTAACGGTAAAAAATATCTCTGGTTGTATAGAGTTCGAATCATTCCATGGATGTGTTACACGTGGCACCATAAATGCGATAAAAACCTAGGTATATGTCTCTGTTCTTTTGTTGATAATTACTCCGATATAAACCCAGATCTATGTCTTTGTTCTTTTGTTTTGGGAGAGAACTGATCTGTCTTTGTTCGATTCCATATGAAGTTAGGATGCTTTAGAATTTTTCCTATATTTCCTTGATCGAGTTGAAAGGGCTAATGATGGGAAATCCTAGCTGGATCCTGCAAGGAGTTTCAAGTTTCATGTTCATCTGGGAAAGTTACATACAATAGAAGGAATGAATTTATTCTCTCTCATTATCCCATTGCATGAAGCAACAAGCGAAAGTGATAGATGTTCTTGATTTGGAGTCCCGATGATGGTGCTTTATTTGGTAAGTTGAAAACTTTTTTAATTCTTCAATGTTTAATAGAATAGTTCTTACTGTTTTGATGTGAACCTGTTTTCTAGATTGATGCTCATGTTGGTGGAGTAAATGATCTTGCATTTTCCCATCCAAATAAGCAACTGTGTGTGATAACCTGTGGTGATGATAAGACCATTAAGGTGAGTCTGTCTAAACATGAAGTTGATTTACTGAACTCGACGAGATCAATATGTTGCTAACTAAGTTATGTAATTTAATAAGGCGTGGGATGCTGTATCGGGAACAAAGCAATATACGTTTGAAGGTCACGAGGCTCCGGTTTATTCTGTCTGCCCGCATTATAAAGAAAACATTCAGGTAGAAATTGAATTTTTAACACCTTTGCAGAGAGTGCTTTTTGAGTTTGTTTGCATGATTCCTTTAAGAATTGTTATCAACATTAATATTTGTAATTATTTGCTGTAATTTGTAATAATTGTATTCGGTACATTATCAGGCCTGTTAGACTAGAATAGTCTATTTAAATGAATTACTTTTTGTACCCTATTCACAACTTTGCAATATATCAGAAATATTTTCTACAATAATGTTAATATAGGATCCGAAATAACCTTTTTTTGCCGTTTTCTGGTTGATTTTCTAGTCAATAACTCTTATGTCGTGTATGTTGTAGTTCATCTTTTCAACAGTGCTAGACGGCAAAATAAAAGCATGGTTGTATGACAATTTGGGATCACGTGTTGATTATGATGCTCCTGGTCGATGGTGCAAAACCATGGCTTATAGTGCTGACGGTACAAGGTCAATATTCACAACCATAGCTCCTTGTAACTTGCTGGATATTGCTGCATCGTTGAATTATACTTTCTATTTCTTTGATGCATTATGTTCATATGTTTTGATTGTGACTATGAATGTATACTATAGGCTCTTTTCATGTGGAACAAGCAAAGATGGAGAATCATCTATTGTGGAGTGGAATGAAAGTGAAGGAGCCGTGAAAAGGACTTACCAAGGATTTCGTAAACGACCTATGGGTGTTGTGCAATTTGACACTACCAAAAATCTATTTTTGGCTGCCGGCGATGATTTCTCCATTAAGTTCTGGGATATGGTCAACATTCAACTTTTGACTACAGTTGATGCTGATGGGGGTCTACCTGTAAGTTCACTATTTTATTGTAAATTAAAGAGCCTATTTATAGAAATATCAGTTGCTAACTCTTTTCTGGGTTATCTCTAGGCAAGTCCACATATTCGTTTCAACAAGGATGGAGCTCTTTTAGCCGTTTCAGCAAATTATAATGGAATCAAAATTGTAGCCAATGCTGATGGTATTCGTTGCCTGCGTACATTAGAGAATAATTCTATGTATGATCCGTCGAGAGCATAAGAGTTGGCAAAGGTAGACTATATTAATAGATGTCATACTTTCCATACCTCTTATTGATAAAACTTGATCTAACACAATGTCTTGCGGCAGCCTACAATAAACTCAATGTCTTCTGCTGCCGCCGCAACTAGTGCTGCACTAGCTGAGAGAGCCTCATCTGTAGTAGCTATTGCTGGAATGGTTTGTGGTCTTATTCTCTTGCATTATTCTCTCATGTCACTCGCAATTATTTTGTTACATGAAGTATTTTCCTTTCCATACCTTTTATTGATAAAACTTGATCTAACACAATGTCTTGTGGCAGCCTACAATAAACTCAATGTCTTCTGCTGCCGCCACAACTAGTGCTGCACTAGCTGAGAGAGCCTCATCTGTAGCAGCTATTGCTAGAATGGTTTGTGGTCTTATCCTCTTGCATTATTCTCTCATGTCACTCGCAATTATTTTGTTGCATGAAGTATTTTCCTCTGGCTCCTGCTAGAAAAGAGGAGTGAACCTTTTTTTTAGGATGGTTATTATTTTTAATTATTAGTTGATTGATTACCTATATGCCAAATTTTATCTCATCAGAATGGAGATACTCGAAACATGGGCGATGTTAAACCTAGAATAAGTGAAGAAGCCAATGATAAGTCAAAGATATGGAAACTCACTGAAATCAATGAACCATCTCATTGCAGTTCCTTGAAGCTACCAGAGAATGTTAGAGTAAACAAGGTATGTTATTTAATTAAAATTATCAAATACCCTCCAATGGAAGCTTTAGTAATCAAATACGAATAGGGAAAAAGTAACATTAATTATACTTAAACCTGTATGGATCATACTTTAATCATATTTCCTCTGACTTACGTCTCATAGCATGAAATTGTTCTGATTTTATGACAGATATCGAGGTTGATTTATACAAATTCAGGAAATGCTATTCTAGCATTAGCATCAAATGCCATTCACCTTCTCTGGAAATAGCCGCGAAATGAACGTAACTCGTCTGGCAAGGTATGTGAACACATGAAGTTACTTTTCAGACAACTTCCATTATTATCTATTCAGAAAGTGGGAATAGGTATTTATACTGTTTTCTATGTGAACATTTAATCCTGTAGGCCAATGCTTCCGTGCCAGCTCAGTTGTGGCAACCATCGAGCGGCATCCTGATGACTAATGACATTGCTGATAGCAATCCTGAAGATTCTGTTCCGTGCTTTGCTCTGTCCAAAAATGATTCGTATGTAATGTCTGCATCAAGAGGGAAGATATCCTTGTTCAACATGATGACTTTTAATGTAACATATTTTTTAGTAAATACTGTACATTTGTAATTGTAGTACTTGTATTAGGCCTGTTAGGTTAGAATAGTCTATTCAAACGATAGTGCATATAAAAAGTTTAACCAAATGAGTCTCCACACCCTATTCAGAACTTTGAAATCTATTAGAAACATTTGCATCACTTTATGAGCCTAATTGGTATTCATAACTCTTTCTTGCAGTAGTTCCTAATTTTCTATTAACCTTTTTCAATTTTCTTGTATATGTGCAGACATATGTGCAGACGATGACGATGACAACTTTCATGCCTCCGCCACCTGCGGCTACTTTTCTTGCTTTCCATCCTCAGGAGGCATGGATGATTCCTCCATTCAAATATATAATGTCCGTGTTGATGAGGTAACACTGGTGTCTGTAAACAGTTTCTAATCATATTTGGCATCCATGAAGCACGAACACATGCATATACACCGGGCATGACACTGACATTGACTCGTAGCAGTGGACATGTGTCAGTGTCTTCAATCCCAAGTGTTGATGCTACATAGTTTGAAATTGTTGTTAATGTGAAGTTTTTTTGCAGGTTAAGAGTAAACTCAAAGGTCATACAAAAAGAATAACTGGTCTTGCTTTCTCTTATCTATTGAAAGTTCTTGTTTCATCTGGAGCGGATGCTCAGGTAAGGCTTGAACAGTTCTTACCTTTTGAGTTGTGTTAGGCTTAAGCCGAAATTTTCTTTAAAGATTTTCTTGATTATTTTACATTTATAATTTGCTTGTTTCGTGTATATACACAAGAATGTTTTAATGGTACAGGATTTATGATATGACATTATAGTTCATGTTTGTATTCAAGCATGTTATAATGGGACAGGATTTATGATAAGACATTATAGTACTATATTTCCATGTATCTGACATGAAATCAAATAATATCTATTTCATGATTTAACTGATACTTCTTACTTCATAAAATAAGAAACACAATCTTCTCCTCGCATAGTTGCATACACAACAATAAACCTTAAAATATATGTAGATTTCACTTATTTCTCTTCGTGTAACGGATTCATTCTTTCTTCTTAACCTGTGTCTGCAGTCCTATCTCCTTATCCTGCACCTTCTTAACCTGTGTTTGCAGTCCTATCTCCTTATCCTGCACCTTCTGTGCCTTCTTCTTTTCCTGTCCCTTCTGTCCCTTATCCAGCACCTTCTGTCCCTTTGTTAGGCTTAAACTGAGGACAAGACTATATTGAAATAAAAGGAACTCAGAGCAGTTAGTGATAAGACTCAAATTTAGAATATTAGTAAACTCTAGTGAAAAGAATTATTGCATTTGAGCTGAAATAATTAACATCTCATCAGCCACGTCTCACTATAAAATGCGCCAGATATTGAACAGCATCTTAGTAACAATAACTTGAACACTTAAGAAAGTAGAAAACATCATCAAAACATTGAGTAAAAACGATGTAATTCTTCAATACTCAAGTTGCAGAGTAGTTTCAATAAGTGATCAGTATTGATAAGTTAAATACTCAAGTTGCAGAAGTAGTTTTAAATAGCCAGAAAGCAATGGAAGCAAGACAATGGTTGAGGGATGAATGCATTGTTTCTCATAGTTTGAGAAATTGTTTTAATAAAGTAAAAACAAAAAATACTTTGTAAACATGAACTGTTTTTTTGGCATTTTACAAATCCATGATTCCCTGATCTCATTTCCATTGACATAAGAAAACATGAAATGTTTTTTTGATAAATACATTTAACAATATCAGGTGTTAAATACATTTAACAGTAACAATAATTTGAACACATAAGAAAGTAGAAAAAAGCTTCAAAACATTGAGAAATAACAATGAAATTCTTCTATGCTCAAGTTGCAGAAGTAGTTCCAATAAGGTGATCAGTATTGTAAAACAGAAACAAAACAATCACAAATTTAGAAAACTTTAGGTTTGATTTTTCATTAGCTAGAAAGCAATGAAGCTAGACATCTTTGTAAAATCCTGTTAGAAGACAAAAATGAATCAAATTTTGGCATTTTACAAATTCATGATCCCCTTATCTCATTTCCATTGAAATAATAATACATGAACTGTTATTTTGACTCTATTTGTAAAGACATTAACATTTGACAATATCTGGAATCTCCATAGCATAATCACAACCGCAATTATCACAGGGAAACAAAAAGTCAAATAAAACTGAAAAATCAACACAATTTTCAGAACTTGTCTAATTTTTCTTAGTTTATATTCCTTAACACATCATTAATCCTACTTCTTGTCCTCACAATAAACTAAGTTTAAAATGTACCTTTTCCACACTCTTGTTAGATATGGTGTTTTCTTCCTTTCCTCCTTCAACTGTGCTCTTGTGTTCTTGATTGAGTCTAGTGTATCCGAGTGACTGTTTTTACATAACTTACACCATTCCACAAAGTATTTTGGTACTTCAGCCAGCTGATTTTCTGGAGCAATGAGAAGGGTATCACAATTTATATATGGATCTTGTTTAAAAAACCGTAAAAAGGACTTAAAACAATGATCACCGGATAGCAAAACTATCCAGGGATTGTTTTTCGGTATACCAGAAATCCAAAACGCCTCCCATTTATGGGCCAAACTCCAAAACAGAATTTGTTTCTGCAATTCCCAATTAGCAGAGTTAGGGCCCCATAAGGTTGCTATGAATTCAACATTTTCATTTTTATTTTGAACTTTTTCATTAGTGTGTTCAGAATTTTCAAATGCCTTGATTCTTGGATATTTATCACCCTTCTGAATAACCCCAGTAAGCTCTAAATAAAATCGAAAACCTTTTATCAAAATTTTCCAGATTTCCTTTATCAAAAATTTTCAGATTTGTTTCTTGTTTCTCATTATAATTTTTTGGAGGTTGAATGTTCTCTAAATCCCACAATGTTAGAAGGGAAGAAGGTTTGCTGCATCTCAATCTCCATCCAGCCCATTTAAAAAACAACACAGTTTCAAGAAGGACTGATAAGTCAATAAAACTATTTAAGTAAACCTCTTCTACCGCTGCCCTCAAGATAGCTTGATCACAACTTTTGAAATATTTTGAGAACATTGAAAAAGGATGAAGATCTTTAGGCTTATATTTGATCACATCACTTGATCCAAGTAACTGGACTCCGAAGCAATTGATCCATGTTTGGTTTGTCATCGCTCTGATTTTGTACTGTTTAACACAATTAACTTATTCTTAGGATTGATTAACTTTAATTATTAAAGAAATGAAAAAAGGGCCGTGCCAGACCCCAGCACCATATACCCTCAAAAAATTTCTTCTCCGTCCCCATTCACTCACTTCTCTCTAAAAACTCCATTAACCCCAAATCTTCAAACCTTCATAACTCCATCAAAACCAACAATTTCTAACCCAAATCATCCCCAATCACCATTCCAAACATAAAACCACCAATCAAAACCAACATTCATCCAACCTAACCCAAAAACCACAAATTCTTCACTAATCTCCATCATTGAACTCAAAAACCTTACTTAAGCCCCAACCCCATCACTAAATCTACCTAACCTTACCCAAAACTAAACCAAGTCAACTAGGTCAATGACATTCAAGAGGAAGGGAAAATAAATTGAAGGCTCCAGAAGTGGTACAAGCAGAAAACAATCAACAGTCTGAAATCATGGGATCGAATTCAAGGATCCCGGGCAAAGGAATAAGTATAAATCTCTAATCTCTAGAACTATCTCTATTTGCAGGTACCCTGATGTTAATGCTATGGATAGACTAGGAATAGATGAACATGTGATTAGGCTGTTGAACAGACTAGGGTTGGTCGAGATGTTGAAACCTACGAGGGGGTTTGAAAACTTCACCTATGAGTTCTTGAGCTCTCTTCCTTTTATGAGATAGGTCGAAGACGGATAACCCCATTCATATGATCGCATTCCGGCTCTTAAATGTTGATTATGAGATTTCATTGGAAGCTTTTACTTCCGAACTTGGCCTTGCAAATGCGGGGTATATCCATGACTCTTGGGATCAAAGTTTAAGACCGGCCGACTACGACCCCGTTGCCTTTTGGAAGAGCATAATTGGTTTAAACCAATACAACTCCCGTTTCAATTAGGCAAGTAACATTCATAACCCTGTGCTTAGGTACCTTCAAAGGGTTATGACTTGCACCATCTCGAGTAGGAAAGAGGTAGGAATGTGAGGACTGATGAACTTTTTATGTTGTGGGCTATGCTTTATAACCACCATGTTAACATTTGCTACTATTTGATTGATTATCTTGTTTCAATTGCTAGAAAGAAACCGGATGATAAAAGTGATATAGTGGTAGGTGGTATCATCACTTTCATTGCCAGGAAGTTTGGAGTGAATATGAGCGGATCAATAGGATTGAGGGAAACTATTATCTAAACTTAGATACTTTCACTACCATGTCTTTTATTAGAACTCATGTCCCTTCTCACAACTTCCAATACGAGTGGAGAGTCAATAGTGCTAATTGTTTGATTATTCTACCTAATCTGGACATTACTAATCCGGAGGTGGTGGAAAATTTGCTTTATGTTGGCACTAACCCACAGGTACATAATGATGGTGGTGATGAAGAGGAGGTAGGTGCAAACTTGTACCATGAACAAGAAGCCAGTGGAAGCTATAATGATGAACGGTGGGCATGGATGCAAACCGAAATTCAAAGAATAAGCACCGAGCAACAAAGTCAAGGTGTTGAAATGGCCGGATTAAGGAACGATGTCCAAAGGGGCAATCGAATAAATGAAGAAAACAATCAAATGATCCGGAACATGATGCAACACTTTCACCTCCAAGGTCCAGCTTATGGACCTCAATAAAATTGTGAGTTTTCGTTTTCCTTTACTCCTCTCTTCTCCTTCTCCTCCTTCTTCTTTTTCTCTTTTAATTTTCTAATTTTGAATCATTGAGGACAATGCTTCTCCAAAGTGGGGG
>Ga0228710_1005765_pt1 | contig 19106 bp, 6 predicted proteins | sample MedpolnodulmetaG_FD_177995 | JGI IMG/M metagenome (GOLD analysis project Ga0228710, IMG submission 177995) | Root nodule microbial communities from Medicago polymorpha collected in Santa Monica, California, United States - pink nodules | ecosystem: Host-associated > Plants > Roots > Nodule...
TATATATATATATATATATATGATGAATGTCCATGTTAGATAGTGCAGTAAAATTAATTTCTAGTAATGGATTTTATCTCAGTATAGTAAAATTAAATTTTAGAGACGAATTTTTTCTTTCGCTAGAAGATTATTTTTTTATTTTTTTAATTTCCTTTACGGAATCTTTCCAAAAACAAAACTTTGGATGTGAATATTTATAATGATTGGAAGTGGAAGTGGATTCAGACATACTTTTCTCATGTTCTTATATCTGTTACATGGTTACGTGTTGAATAACACAACAGGCGTTATGATACCAACAAGTGACAAAAATAGGAGAAGAGGGAGTTCAATTTTGTTTTCTTTTTCTAAAAAATCTTTTTCTTTCTAAGTAGTTAAACAAAACAGCTATGATAATCAAAGAGGATTAGAGAAATGGAGAAAGACAATACAAGCAATTATCTACGTCCATTCCATAATTTGAGGTTAGCTCATTCTCATCGCATTTCAAAAGAATTTTCACTATAATTACACAAGATTACAACTGTTTAAACACATAAGTTTGAGACTTCTTTACCTCAGATAAGAGAACTTCTGCAATTAGTTTGATTATGTTTATACTTTGTATTCAGAGAGTGGTAAACGAAAATGAAAGTTCAAGTAACGTTTGATACTAGAAATTCCAAGATATAAAGTTTGTAAAAAAATTCTTATTGTTTGTGCATTTTTGAATTTGACAGAGTTTTGACACTTGTAAAATATTTGAAGTCTATTTATTAAATTCTTCAAAATGCTCAGGTCCTTATATATGAGAGAACAAGAGGCTCGTTGTTTGAAGAGTGTCAATGCATTAAAAATGTTGAGAAGTTTTGATCAAATGTGAAAACTTTTTCTATAATGGATAATGGCGTTGAATAGTACTAGAGGAGTCCCTTATATTAATATACATTAGCACTTTTGATATGTATTCTAACGATATATCAAATTATTTTTTAAACAAATCAATATTTTTGTTGTTTTCGATGTATTTTATCAATTTGAACGAATGTATCTTCTTAATCAAAAAATAAAATCACTCGAAATGGTTTATTTTTTCACTAAGTAAAAGTGAAAACAAGAAACAAGAAAAATATAAACGCAATCTGCTGCAGCCTAAAGCATCAACACTGTTAATTTGAGCAAGAAAAATATCCCAAATAGCAGATATATACAATAATTTGAAAATCTACCAAACATAACAGCTATATATATACAACTTTACACAATTATATCTATCTTAACAAAGGAAAATAAATTGCCCTATGATTCATACCAGGGTTTTGATGATAGCGTGTTATACATTGCAGCGCAAGTCTAGTCCATGATTAAACAAAATCCAAATTGTCAAATCTAGACCTTTTATTTGTCGAACTCTTTCGCCAAGATTCAATCACACGTGCGAACGAGTTAGCATCCTTATGAAACTGCAGCAATGCAAGCGTAATAATTCATATATTTGTCATTCACTATCACAATAAGCAATGCAAAAACAATCCCTCAAATGAAATTCTACATGACAGTCTTGAGAACAAGGTTCAATCTGACATGAGAAACAGTAAAAAAACATAAAAATCTATGGGAAAGTTGCAGCTTGCAAGTAACATAGAGCAACTTTGAATTTCAGTTTTAATTTTCATTTTCCTCACATGAGGTATGGCTGCAATATGAAGTTTTGAAGCCAAGGACGATATTCGATCACACAGGCTTCCATAAGAAGATAAATAGCCACGTACCCCTTCGACTAACTCTGTCCCTTTACTATCTAACTGATCCACTTTAGTTGTTGCAGATTCTTTTTCTGAGGTAATTCTACTATTTACGGCATCTACCTGACGATTATAGACAAAATAACAATTTATTCTCTCATCGAATTTACATGATTTATTAAGAAATAAAATGTAAAAAAGTGCCTACAGAATGCTAGTTATGACTTCAAAAATAGCAAGTATTCAGATATGAAGTAATGTTTTCTTTATTTATGGATGTATTTAGTGTTTATAGTTTCGAATGGAGTTTTCCGATTACACTTAATTGAAGATATACCTTTGATATAACAGCCTCAGCATTTCTATGTCACATATCTTTGACTCCATTTTTTACTGTATAGGTATTTCATTCCTTCCTCTGCCATGGTACTGCATTCTTTTTCCAACTGCTTTTTCGACCCCTCGATATGGTCAACCGAGGAGGGAAAAAGCACAGACCATAGTCAAACATCTCATATCTCTAAAACATCATTCCCCTCATGAACTCCATTCAAATCCAAAATACAAAAAGAATATTTTTTGTCCTTCTTCGATATACAGATGAAAGGGGTAGTGGAGCACGAGTCAAATAACCAGAAGACAGGGAATACATGTTCTTGTATAACCTGCTCTTGCTTGTTGTGCTCTGACATTTTTTCGTATACCTGAAAAGGAGTTGATAAAGTGATCTATATTAACTAGGACAAAACATTACATTATGAATAGAAGTCATAAACCGATGAGATACAGATAATTTTATTGTAAATTTCACTATGGAATGAGCAAATGGCTACAATATCAGTGCACTGCACACATACATGATTAACCAATATAAAGAATGTTGAAAATTGAATGACAATTAGAAAACATTGATAAATCATACCTCATGGATATTTAAAAAAAAAACAGATTGTTTTGAAACAGAATAAAAATTCTAAAAACACCATATTTTGGAATGGAGGGAGTACTGTCCTGTGATCACAAACCTTGGAAAAAACTTCGACGAGGGCAGTCTTCTCATGGAAATTGTGCATGGCTAATCTTTCAAAATTTCTTGCCACGTCTCGAGCTAATTTCTTTTCCTCTAAAGCCCTCTATATGCAAGACAAGGAAAGCAAATTTAAATAGGTAGAGGCAGGAAAACAAGATCATGTATCACTCTACACGGCAAGAACATCTAAAATAAGCATGCGGTTTTTGTTCATCTTAACATTAATAAAATCTGTATGGTCAAAATTAATTTGTCTCTCTAGCTTCTACTTGCTTTCAATTTATTTTCTTTTCAATTCAATTATCACACTTGAAAACATCTTCAAAATAGTCTCCACCGCCATTTTTCATCATAATATTAATATCATCAGTTCAGCCTTCACTGGACATTCAGTAAAAAATATCATCAATTGAGCGCACGTTGATTTTAGGAAAAGCATGATTATTTCAAGCTACCAATGTTTTCCACTGTGATAACAACACAGTCCAATGAAATGCAAATATGACATTCACACAGGCAGATGGGACGATGGGACGATGAATCGAAAAGTACATTACATTTCGTAGCAAAGAATGCAAAAAGTTTGATTCTGTGAATAGGATAGGCTTTTTCGTTCTTTTTTTTGAACAAATAGAATAAGCTAGTAACCAACATGAATGTTTTTTATTAGAAACTTATTCTAATTATTGAAGAATCAAATGAAGATACCTGTACTTTATCAGGTGATTGAGCAATTTTCGAACGTAAATTTGCATTCTCTTGAACATTTTGGATCAGTTTATATTCAGCATCAGAAACCTGAGGTATCAAGAGGAAAATAAAAATTAGAACCGTCGACAAGTAAAATAATATAAAACCAAGTACCAGCACAGGAATTAGTATAATCATGAACTAATCAAATTAAGCTTTAATAATTGCTGATTGTTACAAACCAAAAATGAACAATGAACAATGAACAGTCCATATAATAGCAGCCTGCAATATATGTGCAAGTTACACAACCTAGAGGTTAAATGTCCTAATCCAACATAAATGATTCACATAAACTTCTATGCCTCTACTAACCCAAAGGTTCAATGTCCTAATCTCACATGAATTGTTCACATAAACCTCTATATATGTATGCATCTACTGATTTTTCTTCCATAACAATTCAAAAACCACAGCATCAAGAAGTAAGATTATGTAACTCATTATGTTAACTAAGCTTCCATTATTGGTCAAAGCTTATTAAGATTTGGTTTCATCAGACAAAAAGATCACCTGTTCATCCATTTCCACATTCTTCTCCTTCAACTTCTTTAAATCAGTCTTCAACGACATCTGTTTGTTGTTCAGGTTTGGAATAGTTTGACGCAGCTCTTTAACTTTTACATCCACCTCCTGAACAAATGGCGTCTCCCTTTCTCTCGCTTCAAAGGATTCAGCAATCGCTAATTTTAACTATAACCAAATGAAAACCAATCAATGAAACAGCAATACCAACACACACATAAAAATTGAAGAAACAAACATTCAATGTTATAAACCTGCGTAATCTTATTATTCTCCTCAATCTCCACTATCTTCTGTTCCAAGGCGTTGAATTCGTCTACATATTTTGATATGGAATTCATTCTCCCAGCTCTGCTATTTAAAAAGAATTTAATGTACACAGTTTAACACCGTAAGCACATCACAATCAATCATGTGCATGACTTTAAAATACAGACCAGAAAAGCCTGCTGTCAATGTTTGACATTCACACAGTCGGCATTTACATGGTTCTTGGATCACGATTGGATTGTCCAGATTTCAAACTCGGTAATTTTCTATTTAAAATAAATAAATAATTAATAACTACATTGAAATCTAGACTATGTGACTCCGATCTCAATCCAACGACCACAAATGTGTTGAATGCGGCAAATCTTTGACCACAAGGAATCTGATTTCCTAAAATACCTAGTAGGTATGATTGATCAACAATAGAAATAGTTTAACAGCACCGCCATCCAATAAGAATCTATCATATTCCCATTTAAGCATGAATTGTAAACATTTTTAAAATTAATGCGTCGAATTCTCAATTCTTATTGGACATAGTGTACCCCAGTGCATGTCCACTTTGTAAGGTGCTCTAAAATAGGTCCCTCAGACTATAAATATTTCAAAAAAATTCCGACTCTATTTAACCGTCAAATTGATCTCTATATTAACCACTTACTATCAATCAAATCCTTATAATTTAGCAACTTACGATCAGTTCGGTATTTATATTTAACCACTTACTATCAATTTAGTCTCTAACATACTCTCATACTAGTACAAGCAAGTAAAATTTCGACAGTGTCATGGACCTTTTTGAAACATTCATAATAATCTCGGAACCTACTGATATCTCTACGAAGAAACAAACCTGTCGAGACAGAAATTGAGAAGAGTGCCGAGAAAGAACTCGGTACGATGAGGATCAGGCTTAACAAGATCAGCCAAGTTAAACGTATATTTCTTAGGACATTCAAGAGTGTTAAGCATTTCCTTGATCTTATTATACACCTTGATAACAGGAACTGAGAATTTCTTTTTAGACCCCTCAATATTTTTTAGGCCCTTTCAAAATTTCTTTTTTTCCTTTAATAGTATATGTTTGATAGATACCTTTCATGTGGTTAGAGAGTTATCTTTTGAAGAGCTATGGAGTTATCTCTTGGATGATTGTTATTTATGACAAAAGCAAAAATGTCAATTACGTTATTTGTGTTTCAATGTTTCCAAACCACCTCATTTGCTATCTAAACCTACTTTCGGGAGATACAAGCCGAAGGGTTTGGGAAACAAATTCAAGAAGAAGAAAAATAAGAAGATTTCAAACCAATGTCTCGGAGATACAAACCGAAGTGTTTAGGAGGTATCTCTTGGGTGTGTAGAAAATATGAGCACGACAAATGTTATTTGTATCATTATTTGAATCTCAACAAATTAACATTTCTATATGTTATATACAACCACGTCAAACATATACGCTTCAACAACTAAAAAATAATAATTAAACGAACAAATTATGTAAACAAAGTACAGATGTTTGTCATAAATTACTTAAATCATATATATAAATTCATTACAAAACAAATTACACCTTAATATCAAGAATTGGGTGAAAAGTAGGTTTGGAGGGCAAATTGGGTGCTTTAGAAACTTTGAAACACCAAAATAACGTAATTGACAGTTTTGCTCACTGTTATGTCATATAAAACAGCCTTCCGGGAGCTAACTCCCTAACCCTCGGGGACGTATGTATCAGAAGTAGATATTTGAGGTAAAAAAATAATTTTGAGGTGTCTAAGAACTCCACCAAATGTCAAATTGTTTTGGGGAACCTGAGTTCGATTCATGGTGAAACAGTTCTTGCCTTAACTTTATGTATCTCTTAGTTGAACTCAAAATTACCAAAACTCCTTTCCGCTGAGAATCGGAAAGTTAACTCAAACATAAAAAATATAATGGATATTGAGCTTCAAATAACTAAGAGAACTCGTATACCTAATATCTTAAAATATTAAGCAAAAATATGGTGTACAAATCATTTATATAATTGCTCTTGACTCAATGGGACGGTCCATTGTACTCCCCTCTAACCCATTGGTGTTTGACTAAAGGTTGTCTACTTCTTGAATATTAAAGAGACTTTAAAGTTTCTCGGTGAGATTTCAGAGAAACTACTATGCTCGTGGTCTAGAAGATTAAGTTTGATTTATATTTTGGTTGACTTAGTTTTAGCCTCCAAATATTCTATTCATAGTGGGGGTTGACCAAATACTTCGATTCCAATGCCTTTCAACTTGTCCTGTTGTGTGCGCTGTATTCTAATAATTATGTAATAGATTGGCAGAAAACCCACCAAACGTAATATCTGCTGCATATTCGTTATATGCTTTAACCGGGGCCCTTTAATTAATCTTAGGTACAATTTAATGAGTTTGATGATTTACGTTCTAACCGACATGTGGGTTTGTGAAATTTATTCACATAAACCTACCAATAGAAGACAAATCAAAATCACTAATAGAAGATAGTGAGAGACATTGCTATGAAGGATGGCCACTTTGGTTCCCTTTGGTTCAAGTCCATTGGAATCAACTAGTCTATATAATAGGTGAGGGGTTGAGGGTTTAGTGTTGATGCAACCAATTGGGACCAACCATGCCCACTTTGTTATGTTTCCTTTGTTTTTATCTTATTTGAATTTACTTTTTGACTAAAGAATTTTTTGTTGATTCTTGAATAATAATGACTACCCCTATAGATGGATTGAAAGGCTGCTTGTGTTTTTTATTGGTGGGTGAATAATTGAGGGATATCCACTTTGTTAGGAAGGATTATCTATTTAACTACTTATTAACAACCACTAAGATTTAGTTAATGATACTAAGATGTACTTAATGGCTGGTTCTAAGTTGTTAGAAAAATTAATCCTTCATGATCTCTATATGTAGAATATCATAAATTACCTAACAACTAATTAGTTTGTGTATCTTAGACACCAAATATCTTTTGTTGATTAAAATTTATCAATTTGCATCAAATTTTTCATATGAGAATCATTGCCTAAGGTGATCACAAATGAGTAATGAATGATATATGAACACGAATTTGAACAATCGTAAAATAGTTGTACCACATAATAAAATAAAAGAGCTGAAAATTAGAATTTTGAATATTTATTTAATATTGAATTATAAAACATCTAATGTTGATGGAAGTAGCATCTTAACAATGTTTGGCTGAAAATTAACATTACTACCTACAAAACTAGAAACCCTACAAATATGAATGTGATCATTACAAAAATGCCCACTGATCCTATCTTTCACACTACTTTTTACCAACTCATCACTAGTTGAACCTATCTCTGACCCACAATTGCAAAAACCATCAACTTCATTCCCTCTAATTGTGATCCAATTATCATCATCATGCCACCTTGCCAAACAGGGTTCCCCTGCTAACCTTCTGATCCTATCATCAACAATAGAATTCTCAAAACTTGTGTGAATCAAACTACAAAAGCTAAGGCCTTCTGATTCTTCCATAGAACTCCAAAAGCCTTGATCAAGAATACTAGTTGGTGATATTGAATTAGATTCCAAAACTTGCTTATCATTAGAACATAATGACTCCCCAAGAAATGGATGCTTCAAAAGTTGAGTAGCTGAAAATCTCTCTTTTGGATTCCTCCTTAAACATTTCCCCAAAAAGTCCTTTGCTTGATTTGATAGAAAACATGGAATCTGAGGAACATCATTGGAATATGCTATATGATAAAGTGTTGAAATAGGGTCATCTACATTAGGCCATGGTGAAGAACCAGTTGCCATTTCAATTATAGTGCAACCAAGTGACCAAATATCACTAGAAAAATCTTGTTCTTTTCCACGTGCCACTTCTGGCGCCATAAACACCGGGGTTCCGCGGATTGGTGCCGCGGCTTCATTTACACTTTTAGCACATCCAAAGTCTCCAATTTTGGCTCCATCTTCACCAATCATGATATTGGCACCCTTGATGTCACAATGCACCAACCCTTTTGAATGCAAATGCTCTAACCCCTTCACAACTTGCCTTGTATAGCACACGATGGCTTGCTCGTCGAGCATGCCACCGTGCTGGCTAAGTGTGCCAAATGGCATGTACTCCATGAAGAGATTGTACATGAACTTGTTATTCTCCATGGTAATGTCACACCCTTTATAAGTAACCACATAAGGATTAGGATAACATAGAGAAGATAGAATTTTCTCCTCTCTCTTTAGCGGTTCTGATCTCGATAGCTCGGATGACTTCACGGCAAAGATTTCGCCGTTAACGGTGGCTAGGTTGACGGTGGATGTTGAGCCATGGCCTATAGCGTGGCCTCTGTTCCATTTCATGTTTGAAATGTGGAACAAACTTTATGTTGATGAATGTTGAGTTTGAGTTGGTTATTGTAGGCTTTTTATACATGTAATATTTTTTGGTGTTAGTTAGGTGATATTTTTATACGTGTATTTGATGAGCAATTGAATGATGGAGACAAAATTGAGTTTGATGAGGCTTTGAAGGATGGTTTTATGAAAAGTGTCCTTTTTATTGGGTTGGCTACTTAATTTGGTTGGCGTTCACTCTCTATCTATTCTTCTCTCTCTTTATAGTTGTCAATGATTTCAACAAGAGTCTTATAGTCAATGATGTGTCCAAATTTGGGTGGTTCAAATTATTCGTCGGCAATGGCTTGGTAGTTAACACGTGGGAATGGTTTTTTTTAAGAGTATGTCAAATGCAATCAAACACGAATTCTAGGTTTAATGATATTTGTACAATTATGACAACTTTTGCAACAACTTTATTATTCTGTTTTCTTGTTGATAAAAACAAAAGAGACAATAAGGATACAATATAAGTATGAACGAAAACACTTTATACCGAAATTGTTGTACAAATATCATTTCTCTTAAATTATTGGGTGTGCAAATAAAGAAGAAAAGAGGGGTTAGAGTATGGATGAGGTAGATGAGATGGCAATTAAGAGTTAGATTCCTTTGTTTTGTATCATAATTAGTTATAGTTAGTTAAAGTTTGAAAAATTAATAGTGGGGGGTGGATGGGTTAAGATGAATTGGGTAGATTAAAGTGTTGAACCACCAAAACGGTTGGACTTTAGTATTATATATTTTGATTTGAAGTTAGTATTTTCGGTAGGGAGTTGAATTGTATAATTGTAGAGTGTGAAAATGTATAGCCTTTGACAAATTACAAGTCGTATATTGGACATTAAGGTGAAGAATAGTACAAGTCAACTGGTGCAGGTGCTTTTGGCAGATAAAACCGGAGAGAAAGATTCATTGTTTTCCTATTTCTATGATATTTAGGAGTACCTTCAATATTCCGTCAAAGAAAAAAAGGAGTACTTTCTGTATAAAGATTCTAGAAAATGTTCTGTTAAAAAAAGAAAACATTCTAGAAAATGGTTCACAAATGTATTTGAAGTTTTTTGACATAGTATTTTCCAACATCTTAATGTCCCCAACTTAGATCACAAGTTTGGGTTACCAAACTCATTGTATTTGAAGTTAACTTGGCATAACGGTTTAAATAATTTTTAACTTAACAATGAGCAGCTTCTGGCAGCTTTTAGGCGTACCAAATCTATATCAGAATGAGAGGGATTCTGAAACCATTTAGATATGAGAGTGCATGATTAAAAGAACACTTATAAGAATTGTTTAGTACTATTGTTAGTCTATATGACGTTACGAGAAGCGTGCTAGAGGGGGGAGAAAAGTGTTTTTCGATTTCAAAATGTTTTACTAAAGCGTGACACTATTGAAGATAATCAAAGATTCAAATATGAATTGATAGGTTCAATGTTGAATCTTATAATACAATTCAACAATCAATACACATATTCAAATTGTGAAACTAAACTATTCCAAACAAAACCTATTAACAAAAAATCACACTAACAACTAATGAACCCAAAATATATGAATCAATTGTTTGAAACTTACTTTCAACTTCGATTATGAGAGAATTTAATTGAAAGAATCTCAAATGATGTAATTGAGATTAGGTAATATAAAATAGTAAACTTACAATCAAATTAAGATAACTTCACACAATGAATTCATATACAATTATAATGTGGAAATCTAGAAAGATAGGGAAGAGAAGAACAACGAGATTTATAAAAGTTCATCCTTTTCATCATCGCTAGAGGTACATCCTATTTTCGTGATAGAAAACACGTATATCACGGTCTTTCACTATGATGAGAAGAATGCTTACAAATGTATAATTATAAAGATTCCTTCGATTCCCTAATCTTTTATGCTAAACAGTCACACACGATCCAATCCAATTTTCAAGACCTCTTAAAATTGGACACCTACAAAATCTTCGACTCTCAACTCAAGCTTCCTTTCAATTCCTTTAAGATGAATCGGGTGGATTAAAGTGTTGAACTACCTAAACGGTTGGAGTTTAGTATCGTATATTTTGATTTGAAGTTAGTATTTTTTGGCAGGGATAGTTGAATTGTATAATTGTAGAGTGTGAACATTTAGCCCTTGATAAATTACAAGTCGTATATGGGACATTAAGGTGAGTAATAGTTCAAGTCAACTGGTCCAGGTGCTTTTGGCAGATAAAACGTGATAAGAAAAATCCATTGTTTTGCCATTTCTATGCTATTTAGGAGTACATTCGTATTTCAACAAAGAAAAAAAGGAGTCCCTTCTGTATAAAGATTCTAGAAAATGTTCGGTTAAATAAAGAAAACATTCTAGAAATGGTTCACAAATGTATTTGAAGTTAACTTGGTTTTACAGTTTAATTTATTTATTTATTTTTTTGAGCAAGTTTAATTAATTTTTAGCATAACTTATCATTTACCAAAAAAAGAACCAGCCCACGTCATGAAATTCACTATTGGGCTAAGACCATCGTACACTCATTTCTACATATATTTTGACATCTCTTCTCTCCTACGGTTGTAGATAATTATTAAATAAATTTACGATCAAAATTAAAGTTAATTTAACTAAATGATTAATCACAATTTTAATGTGTCTTCATGAGCTTAGCTCAGTTGGTATAAACAATGCATAATATATGTAAGGTCGGGGTTCAAGCCCCGGCCACCACAAAAAAAAAAACTCACAATTTTAAGGTGATCTAGATTTATTATGTACTTAATTGTATTAATCACAATTTTAAATGTAATTATCTAGGTGTAATATGTATTGTGAAAATTGTGGCATTTTGTCCCCATTAGGTAGTACTCCCTCCAATCTTATATATAAGAAAATATTAAAAAAAAATTAGTCATATTTATAAAAAAAAAATGTCACAACTTTTAAGGTATAGTTGTTGTTTAAAAAACTTTGAGTAAATTACACTCCTCTCCCCTCAAAGATGCTTGAATTACACTCCCCTTCCCTCTTATGTTAAAATATACACTCCCCTCCCCTCTTATTTAAAACATATTAGAAAATATTTCAATTCCCTCCCTTAAGAGAAGCATGAATTACATTTCTCTCCCCTCTTATGTTAAAATCTACATTTTACCCCCTCAATGATTTTTTTTTATTTCTAATAATCTAGCAAAAAAATAATAATGTAACACACTTCGAAAATAAATAGTATTGCGGATCTATTTTAATATAACCAAAATTTGAATACATATTTTTTGGTTTTTTTTTTCATAATTTGATTAACATATAATTTTAAACTCTATTATAAAATATGAAACAACTCAAAATAAAATTTAAATATGTGAAAAATTACTAAAGACAATAAAATGTGGTTATTTAAAAGTTAATTTTATACTCTAAATTATAAAATTAATAGCAAAATATTTAACTTTAATTATCATTGGCATTTATACTATAAAGAAATGAAATTATTTTTCTTAAATTGTGGTTCAAAATTAGTATATATCATTAAAAAAATTATTATGTTAAAATAGATTAAAGTGTATTGCATATTTAATTATTAAAGGAGAGCCTTTAATTCAAACATATTATAGAGGAGGGGAGTATAACTTTTATTTTTCAAGGAAGTGAAGTGTATATTTTAACATAAGAAGGGAGGGGAGTGTAATTCAAACATCTTTAAGGGGAAGAGAGTGTAATTTACTCAAAAACTTTTCTACCCTTTAATTAATGTTAGTCTTTTTAATATTAAAAAGTGTATTTAATACTTCACAATTTTTAATGAGGATATATTTGTAAAAATATTTAAAAGTTAGATTAATTAATGCATTGGTTTTGATGTTTTTTTTGTTTTTCTTCTTATAATAAGAACTCGATGATGATTATCTTGTATTTTGAGATGACCGCACTGTGACAACTCACAGCACATGTCATTCCACTATGATTTTCCCCAAACTTTGTAGTTAGTCTTTGTTTCACGCGGCATAATTAATAAAACTTCACAACGTTATTAAAAAATGTTGAATATGGTTTGGACAGGAAACGAGGATGGATATCTTTTGCAGCTTTCAACGGCGAATCCTATGGAATGGATTGAAGGGTAAAAGTGCTTGAAGAATCTCTATTGGTCCATTTGATGCAAAGGGAATGAGGAGAATTTCTTCCATCTAATTTAATTTTAAAGATTTATATATATTTATACACTTATATTTGTATTTTTTATTTTTTTATCAAGTAGTCTAATGACTAAAAATTCATCTCTTAAGTGAATAAGTGAAGTGCCCAGGTTCGAACCTTGACTTGTAACGCCCGAGACTGACGATGGCAAGAGCGGTCGTCGGTGTCCAAAGTATGACAATGAGCGGCTTTTGGCACCTTCTAGGCGAACCAAACCACAGCAGAATGAGATAGATCATGAGATCATGCATGTAGGGGACTGCATGGTTAAATGAAGACTTATAAGAATTGTTTGGTACAACCTATACTAATAAGATGCAACTTCTTTCAGGTAGCCATTTCATAAACAACTCCACAATTAAGCGTGCTTGACTTGGAGCAATTTTGAGATAGGTGACCTTTTGAGAAGTTATCCAAAAAGCGTGCGAGAACAAAACATATTGAAAAGACTTGTGTTGTTTTGTAGGGTCAGTCGTCACTGCTTAATGTCGTAGTGCGATGTTATAAGTGGTATTAGAGTATACCTCTCCCTCTACGATGTGGTTCGGGGATGAACCAAGTGAAAGCCGGTGGACATGTAACGTCCAAGGTTTACGAGGACGCAAACTTGTCGCTAGTGCACAAGGCATGACTATGAACGGTTTATGTTAGCTTCTAGATGAACCGAATCCACATCAGAATAGGAGGGATCTTGTGGCCATGCATGTATGAGATTGCATGATTAAAGAAGACTTATAAGAATTGTTTAGTTCTATCTATATCAACAAGATCCATCTTTTTTTAGTTGTCATTCCATAAGGAACTCCACAGTGAAGCGTGCTAGACTTGAAATAATTTTGGAATGGATGACCTTATGAGAAGTGTCTGAAAAAGTGTGCGAGTAAGAACAAAACACGTTGAAAAGACATGTGTTGGTTTGTAGAGTTAGTCGACAATGCTTGTATGTGTCAATGGAGGGGTTACGTGAGAGACTATGTGTATAAAATTAAATTGTATCAAGATTGTTTGAGTAATTTCTATATAAAAATAGAGAATTAAAGAAAATTGAAGGAGTCCCTGTGAGCTTAACTCAGTTGGCAGGGACATTACATAATTTATGCAGAGGCCGGAGTTCGAACCCCAGACACCCCACTTCTCCATATTTAATTGTGTGAACTTTAACCACTAGACTACTAGAAGAAGATAAAAAAGATATGAAGGATATTATGCCACCTATGAGTCTCTAATGAGATCCGTCGGCTAACCACGAGGAAGGGAAACCAATGGGTAGAACGGGTAGTAATTAACATTAACATAATTCTATGGCACATAGTCACCCATTGTATTTTCCTTTTTCTAATCACCCAAATAAGATAAATACAAGATATTACTTGGAGATTAGTGGTAGTAATATCCTTCCACAATTTGTCATTACGTTTGAACGAGACACATCCAATAAACATATCAAAAATAACACCCACATTTGAAATCTCCATTGTAAGAAACTCAAAATTCCTTAGAAAAATATGCATAAAGAAATAAAAGTGGTAGTATATGTTATGATTTAAATATGGAAAATGTTAAAAGAATGCCTTTGAGGCACTCTTTAAGACCTTTAAATTGTAACTTTTTTTAAATTTTTTTGCAATCAATGCGTTGGAAATTGAAACATTTGACTTTTTTTATAGAATAATTTCTCCTTTTGGAATACTTAAAGAGTGCCCCGGAGATACTCGTTAACAAGATCCTTTAAATATAAGCAAAGTCAAGTCATCAAAGTGAAATCAACAATTGGTTAGAGAAAAGGGATATGTGTCACTTGATCCAACAATTAAGGGATAATATTCTCTTAACATTCTATAAAATGGGGCAATGGTTAACAAGAAGGGCATGCAGAATATTGATGATGTTTCTCCTCTCTTCCTTTGGTATTCTCGAGTAATGACTTAATCTTCTTCCTTTATCTTTATCTTTCTCTTTTTATACTAAGGACATCAACTCTAGTTGGTTCTCATCTATCAATTTTATCATGAGTTAATAATCAATTGCAATTATCCATTTTATTTCACTCTCAATTTTTAGAACCATTACATTGGCGCTTTAATTGACAATCTCATATCCTCTGCAACAATGGCAATATTAACATTTGACGAACAATATGATGCTTATTTTTTGGTGCTTTGTACTGAAAAATACTTCAGAGTGCGCACCATACATGAGAAGGAGAAGATATCTCTTGCTGCAACGGCAATGAGAGGATGTGCTCTCAAATGGTGGCGTTGGTGGTTTCCTCGTCATTCGGAGGTGAGTTAGGATACGTTCACAACTTCGTTTTTGTGGTGTTTTAAGCCAGAATATTGTGCTATATTGCCATTTGATGAAGACGAAGAACCTGATCAAGAATCACTCTCTTTGATGGAACTCGATGATAGTTCCATAGAATCGTTGGACGTTGCTCTTCAAGCTAGGGATGTGTTTCTTCTCTCTACCGAAGCGGTTGATGTACCTCCGACGAGTGTAGTTAATGGTGGAAATGTGGATTCACCACATGGAACGACAAAAGAGCTTATCAACAAGCCAAAATTGTTGGGTGAAGGAAAACCTGTTGTCGAAAGCAATTTGGAAGACATGCCTCTAATAGTCGATTTGTGGAGCTTCAATGGAGTTTCCGATCCAAATTTCAAAATTGGGATGAAAGATTCTCCATCATCATCATCATCATAAATTAACCTCTTTTAAATAATTAATAGAAATTTGGGGTGTTATAGATGAGGTTCTTCTTGTTCTTTTTGAAGTTATGTCGGGTTTGAAGGTTAATTTCTGTAAGAGTATGTTGGTGGAAATTAATATTAATGACTCGTAGTTGTCTGAGGTGGCAGCGATTCTTAATTACAAAATTGGGAAGGTTTCCTTTTTGTACTTGGGTCTTCCGATTCTTAATTAAAGTTGTACGGTTGACTTTTTGGGATCCGGTTTTGGCTCGTAATAAATCTAGATTGTTTGGTTGGAAGAGTCATAATTTATCGTATGGTGGTCTCTTAATTCTCTTAAAGTGTGTCCTATCTTATCTTCTTGTTTATGCTTTTTCCTTCGTCAAAGCTCCCTTAGGTATCATCACCTCTATTGAATCTATTTTTAATAAATTTTTATGGGGTGGGTGTGAAGAACATTCAAAAATTGTTTGGGTTGATTGAGAGTCTATTTGTAAGAATAAGGAGTTTGGTGGTTTGGGGTTAGGCATATGACCGATTTTAATATTGCTCTGTTAGGCAAATGGTGTTAGAGGATGTTAGTTGATAGAGAAGGGTTGTGGTTTAAGGTGTTGGCAGCCCGATATGGAGTGGCGGGAGGGCACTTGAATCAAGGTGGTAAAGATTGCTCTTCTTGATGGAGGGAGGTGGGGGTGAATCCGTAATGGGTGGGGAGTAGAGGGGGATAGTTGGTTTGAGGAGAATGTAAGGAGGAAGGTGGGTGATGATGTTGATACTCTTTTTTGGACTATTAAGTGGATAGGGGCGGTTCCTTTATGTGAGAGATTTATTCGGCTTTATCTTTTATCTGATTTTAAAGGAAAGTCGGTAGCTGAGATGTTCTCCTTAGGCTGGGGTGAAGGGGGAGAAGCTTGAAAATGGCAGCATCGGTTGTTGGCATGGGAGGAAGAGTTGGTAGAGGAGCGTAGGGCTATATACTTGATGTCTCTTTACATGTATATATTTCAGATGAATGGAGGTGGCTTCCTAATCTAGGAGATGGCTACACTATTTGTGGTGTCTATCTGATGCACAAAAATTAGGAGGGTCACACTTTGGATGTGGTTTTGGATAACGTTTGGCATAAACAAGTTCCTTTGAAGGTGTTTATCTGTGTGTGGCGTCTTTTGCGTAACAGGTTGCCGACGAAGGATAATTTGGTCAGACGCGAGATTATTTCTCAAGAAGCTCATTATTGCGTGAGTGGGTGCGGTAAAGTTGAATCAGCTCAACATTTATTCCTTCATTGTGCATTATTTAGTTCTCTCTCCAGCTAGTTTAGTCTTGGACTGGCATTTATTCAGTTGACCCACGACATATTATGGATCATTTTATTCAGTTTTCACATTCCACAAGAGGTTATCATGCCCGTCGTAATTTCTTATAGTTCATTTGGCTCGCTTCGGTGTGAGTTTTATGGACAGAAAGAAATAACATGCTATTTAAATTCAAAGAAAAGCCTATTATGCAACTCTTAGATAAAGTTAAATTGCTCTCTTTTTGGTGGCTGAGGTTAAGTATGCTAACGTTCTTTTTGGCAATCATATGTGGTGACAAAGCCCTTTTGCTAGTTTGGGCATTGGTAGATTTTGCAATTTGTTATTGCTTGTATTGTTGTAAACTTTTAATGGTCTCTTTGGTACACCTTGTACAAGAGGAATTATTTTTTGGTGTTAATATATATCTCATTTTGCCTTGTTAAAAAAACGAATATGTTGGGTTGGATTACTATTGCAGTTTATTGGTTGAAATGCTTAAAATACTAAGAGAAATGTTAGCAACACACATTTTTCAATACACTTTCTTTGATTGGTTTAAATAACATGAATCCCACCAAATTTACATGGGTCTTACCTGATTTGGTGGAACCCATGTGAGATTTAACCAATCAAAAATAATGGGTTAAAAAGTGTTATTAAAATGTGTGTTGCTACTATTATTCTAATATTAATGGCATGTCAGAACCAAGTTTTTAACTCAGTTGATACGACAACGCATTATTATATGTAGGGTCTAAGGTTTGAACCTCGGACATCCCATTTATTCACCTTATAAGATGAATTCTAACCACTAGATTACGGTAAAAAATTATATATATGAAAGAGGCTTTTCAACACACGCATGTCACGCGGTCCTCTTTTCTTCCTTGTATATTGTGTGAGAAAAGAGTTTTTGCGTACTTATCGAAGAAGTTTTTTTTTAATAATATAGGAAGAAAAATGAATTTATGTCCAATCTAACAAGAGAGAGAGAGCACGTGTGAATTGTAAAACAACACGTGTTATATACATGTGAACATAAAGGTGCTACGTGCTCTGTCTACGGTGGGAGACCTGAATAAAGGTCTCCTACCGTAGGAGACACACTATTTTTTTTTATTTTTTTATGCAAAAATGAATATAAACCATTGGATAAAGGTTCACCAACCCTTTGATCAAAAATGTTTACTATACGCCTTTAACACCCAATTACTTTTTTGTTTTTATTCTAAATTAGTAGTGTATTTATTCTGCATTGTTCGGTTAGACATAATTATGGACGACCAAAATTATGAACGCAAGATATCTGAATATAAAATTTACCAGGAACGGTACATGACGAATATCTTAATTGATATACGAATAAAAATAAATATTTTAATTATCCGTACATTAATAGATGCACATGCAGATGAAATTAACAGGATTTGATAAAACACTTAACACATATAACATAAAATAAACATTTTTATATTTTATATGAAATAAAAATACTCTCGTCATGAAATAAAAACAAACATATAAAATATTTGAACGATAAAATTAAAGTAGATATGGATTGTTGAGATGTTTATGATAGATAGGAAAATGAGTTTTGTTACAAAATTACCATCATCTTTTTTTTTTTTTGAAATAATCATCTTTTGTTAATAACAAGAAGATTTTTATTTTGTGACGAGAAGTTTTTTATTTAAGTAATACAACAATCATATAATTTTACTAACTTAATAACAGATATAAATTTTTGCGAGTTTGGGAACTTAAAGAAATGTTTATTGACGAGAAGTTTTTTATTTAAGGAATACGATAATCATATAATTTTACTAATCTAATAACATATATAAATTTTTGCGAGTTCGGAAACTTAAAACAATGTTTATTTTATTCTATTTGTGTTAATAATTTTATTAAATCCAGTTTGTCAATATTTTTTTATTAAATCATGTTAATTTCATCTGCATGTGTATCTATTAATTTCCGAGTACGTAAATTTTTTTTTTGTTCGTGTGTATCCCATTAAGATATATGTCTTGTACTTGTTTGTGGTAAATTTTATATTGGATACGCTGCATACAAAATTCTTGTCGTCCTTAATTATATGTCTAACCCGAACAACACAAAAAATACACTACTAATTTAAAATGAAAGAAAGCAATTGAATGTTGAAGGTGTATAGTAAGCATTTTGATTTGAGGGCTGATTAACCTTTATCCAATGACCCACGTTCATTTTTG
>Ga0228710_1005766_pt1 | contig 19103 bp, 14 predicted proteins | sample MedpolnodulmetaG_FD_177995 | JGI IMG/M metagenome (GOLD analysis project Ga0228710, IMG submission 177995) | Root nodule microbial communities from Medicago polymorpha collected in Santa Monica, California, United States - pink nodules | ecosystem: Host-associated > Plants > Roots > Nodule...
TATATATTCTGAATTTTATATGATATTATACTATGGTCGTTTTTTTGACTCAATATATTGTCCTAAACCAAAGTGAGGTTTTCCCTAAAACTCACAGGAAATGCTAATTAATCATTAACTATAATCCCAATATATGATTCTTCAATGCACTTTTGTTTAGAAATATTGAATCATTGTCTACATTTTTTTTTTGCACGCTACCAACGATTCATTGGTCGCGATTTCATCCTGAATTCATCCTCCCACACTTGCGTTATGGTTGTTTCATATTTTCTTTCTTATATCCTTTTTTTTTTTAATTTTGAATATATCTTATATTTTTTCAAATATCTTGTATATGTTGTGCACTTAAAAAAAAAATTCTTTGCTAAATCATACTTTCAACTTGATTTCGACCCTAGATTTAACTATTACTTAAATTAATTATACAAATAATATTATAAAAATGACAAAGTAGAAAATAAAATAGTTTAAATGAAAAGTAAAAACAAAATGGAAAAATCCAATCCAAATTAATGAATCCTCTTCAATTTTTCTAATCTATATATTATAGGTTCAATAGATCAGAAACTACTACTTAAAATAACTTTTCATTCTAATACAAACAATTTATCAGGAGGTAAGTTAGTACGGTGACTCACACCTTAGCAATGGCATCCAATTTTTATCCTAGTCCCAAGTCCCAAGCCCAACACTTATCATATTCCATATTCTTTCCTTGTTCTGTTTTTTTTTTTTTTTGAAATAATCTTTTCTTGTTCTGTTGAATATAAATAAAAGAACAGAGATATCATAATCTTTTTGGGGGAAACACTTAACATAACTATTTTAAAAGATATCAACACTACGCTATGTTTGGATTGATGGTGAGTGGTGGAATGGAATGGAATGGAGTGGGATGGAGCCACATTCCATTGTTTCGTTTTGTAAAAAAAGAATGGAATGAAATGGGATGTGATGGAACTCATTCCATCAAATACCACTAATTTACTCAATTTTCCATTCCCCCCATTTTGGGGTGTATCCAATGGAATGGAACACATTAATAATACACTTACAATTTTGTCCCTATTTTTTCTATTAATTTTTTTTTTTAAATTCAAACAACTTCGTTATTTTATTTTTGATTATCTTTTCCTATTATCGAATGGTAGTAGTAATACAACTAAAAAAAAATTGTTGTTGGATACATTGTTTATCCATACAATGGTAAAGCTTCAATTTCGATAAAACAATATACATGCTTGTTTCTTGAAATTAATGTTGAATGTAAGCAGTAATTTTTGGGAATTCTATCAAAACAATATGCTTGTATTTAAATTGTTTCCTAGATGCACCCAACCCTGAATAGCTTCCGAAGAAATAATTTAGACTTTTTGCTAGAAATAATTTAGGCTAGTTTACAAATCTCATGTTATTATATCCTGAAATGATGCACCCAGTGATATAGTATATCCTGAATGCATAAAGTGGTATCCATGTTTCACAATTTCATGATTTTATTTACGAGTTCATGATTAAAATTGATTTTATGTTTTTATTCTTGGATCTATATAATTATTAGGGATTTAGATTTTTGTAGTTGCAACCTTTTGTCAAAATATCTGCAAGAACTTTTACATATCAACCATGAAGATGTTAAATAGTATTTTTTTTTTAAATTGTTATTAATGTTTATTCTACATATTGATGTTTTTTAAATAAAAGGGTAAAATTGGAATAGAAAACTTATAACTCATTCCGTTCCGTCGACTTTCCAAACAATGGAATGGAAAATTAGCTCCATTCCATCATAAAATATTCAAACAGTGGAATGGTATCATTATTCCATTCCATTCCGTTCCGTTTCGTTCCATTCCGCTCCGTTAGTTTTAAGTTATCCAAGCAAAGCCTACATTTACTAAACATTTCGACCATTGTTTTTTCTTTTTGCTTTTTATTTTTTTTTTTTTTTTTTGCAATGAAGTTTGTAGCAATTGTGGAATCAAGAAATGATCTACGAGAATATTGGAAACTAGTCATGAAAGATCAAGACATGCCGGAAGAAATTCAAGGACTCCTTAACACCAACACTAAAAGTAATTTCAATATGCAAAAGAGGGGGTTTAGGAAGGACGTTGAACCAAGACCCAATATTTCAGCATATGAAAATGATGGCACTAACACCAAGGAAAATAGGAAAGATGTCAAAGATTTTGATCCAAGGCCCAACATTTCAGCTTATGGAGACAATGACATTGATGTTAAGAAAAAGAAAGGAGCCGTTAAAGATTTTGAACCACGACCCAACATTTCGGCATATGGAGACGATGTCATTGATATTAAGGAAAAGAAAAGTGCTGTTAAAGATTTTGAACCACGACCGAACATTTCGGCTTATGGAGACAATGCCATAGATGTTAAGGAAAAGAATAAAGCCGTCAAAGATTTCGAACCAAGACCTAATATTTCAGCTTACGGAGACAATGCCATTGATGTTAAGAAAAAGAAGGGGGTCACCAAAGATTTTGAACCAAGACCCAATATTTCAGCTTATGGAGAAAATGACATTGATGTCAAGGATAAAAAGCAAGCCACTAATGATTTCGAACCAAGACCCAACATTTCAGCTTATGGAGAGAATGGCATCGATGTCAATGAAACGAAGGCAGCCGCTAAGGATTTTGAACCACGACAAAACATTTCGGCTTATGGAGACGATGCCATTGATGTTAAGAAAAAGAAGGGAGTCACTAAAGATTTTGAACCAAGACCAAACATTTCAGCTTATGGAGACAATGACATTGATGTTAAAGAAAAGAAGGCAGCCAGTAAGGATTTTGAACCAAGACCCAATATTTCAGCTTATGGAGAAAATGACATTGATGTCAAAGAAAATAAACAAGCCACTAATGATTTCGATCCAAGACCCAACATTTCAGCTTATGGAGAAAATGACATCAATGTAAATGAAAAGAAGGCAGCCGCGAAGGATTTTGACCCACGACCCAACATTTCGGCTTATGGAGACGATGCCATTGATGCTAAGGAAAAGAAGGGAGCAACTAAAGATTTTGAACCAAGACCAAACATTTCAGCTTATGGAGACAATGACATTGATGTTAATGGAAAAAAGGGAGCCTCCAAAGATTTTGAACCAAGACCCAATATTTCAGCTTATGGAGAACATTGTAACGATGCTGGTGAAATAAAGAAACCAGTCGAAGATTTCGAACCAAGACCCAACATTTCAGCTTATGGAGACAATGACATTGATGATAGAAAGAAGATTAATGTCATTTCAGATTTTGATCCAAGACCAAACATTTCAGCTTATGGCAACAAAGACATTGACACCAAGGAAAAGGAGAAAGCTGCCAAAGATTTTGAACCAAGGCCCAATATTTCAGCTTACGGAGAAAAATGAGGTATTTACAAAGGATTTTGAACCTGGGCCTAATTGTCACTAAATATTATCCATAAATGTAATAATGAAATAGAATGCAACTTCATTATATGATGTAGCATATTAAAATAAATTGTTGCCACTTCATGTTCAATGATTAAAGTATGTATGATATATTAAGCTTTTTGAATAATTGTTGTTGCTGCTTCATGTATAATACTAAATGAATAAAGACTAAACTACTCTTAATACGATATAACATATTATCTGACAACAAGAGGGATAGATTTGAGACTGCACTGTAGAGAGCTTGAGCTGATATACTCTGCTGGATGTAGGGAGATTTATTCTTTGGGCCACTATGTTCTCTGCAAGTGCAAAGTTTTAGCCTGAGAAAGATTCTATTTTAAATTCTATAATTACAATGATAACATGAAGTTTATATTAGAAGCATCATTCAACATTGAGTTCATTTTTTTCTAGTCCTTCCATTCCAAAATAAGCATTGTGATAGATTTTTTTACAGATTAAGAAAAGCTCTATATGAATCAAAAATGTTGAAATTCTAAAAAATTATCCAAATTATCTATTGGTTTATTAGCTATTGTCATGTATTGTGAAATATAATGAGTTGAAAGAGGTTAAGACAATATTACTTTAGGATATGATTGGAAAAAAAATTAATGTCACATCAAAAAGGAATAGAAAGATACAAAACAAATATAACTTGTAGAAAATGAGTTCCATTATATGCCATTCCATATGAGTATTTCCTTTCATTTCTTCTTTTTGGGTGAAGAGGAATGTACCTTGCCTAATTGCTATGCTGAATGGGAAACCAATGTCTGTGAAGTGAGATGAGAAAGTGTTTCATATGAATCCAAGAATTGAATTTTCCGAGAACAAAATCAAATCTTATAAAGAGATTAAAGAGGTAACTCTTAATGTTTCACAAACTAACAATGCAGTGACCCACTTGGTTTTCATTTACGCCAACATATGCAGTTCGTATTTATTAATAACGATGAATCGTGTTTTTCTCAATTCGTTAATTTGTTACATAAACTTAATAAACCATGTAGATCATGGTAGAACTTGACTGTATTATGGATCTCCAAAACTGTGTACGCATGTATACTTGATTTACAAAAGTATTCTTTGATAGTGACAAAAAAGAATGTACCTGAAATAGGGGTGCATTCTTCTTTCTCTTTGCGGAGCTCATATTGTGACTTGGTCATTTATTATTTTCACAGGGATGCGAGAAATTTTGGACCAATGCTCCTGTCTTACATATCTTTCTTCTAACACGGCATTCCTTAATTCACAGTACCTTAAGAGAGGAAGGAAAAGTGTCTTCCGGCAATGAATCAAGTCTTTGACAATATTTGAATTCAAGTTTTTCAAGATTGGAAAGGTGTTGAAGAATATTTCTTTCTAAGGATTTCCTTTTATAGAGATTAGTGATTGTGAGAGACACAAGGGATATGGGAAGTAATTCCTCTTTCAAAAGGTATTAACAGTATCATCACTTCCGATTCTTAATCTTGAAAGAGCAGTCAGGCTCAAGCATGCTCCTTCACAAAATGAAAACTCTAGTTTTGGAAGATTGAAAAGAGTCCACTTTTGAAGAGTGGTGAGGGTGTCTAACCGTCTAGGCAGTGACCTAAGTGCCTTACAGGACATGACTGAAAATGATTCAAGGGTTAACGGGCAATGGAAAGAACTTTCTGAAATAAATATGGATTCTAGATTCCTACAACCATTAATTTCAAGCCTTTGGAGCTTAGGGAAACCACCCAGTAGGGAGGAAGTAAGCCCGCCACAACTATGTTGTAAGTTCAAAAACACGAGAGAGCTTTAATTGCTCAACGTATCAAGAGGAAGAAACGATAAATTCTCACAATCAACAATCTTGAGTACTTGCAATGAAGTGGGTAGACCATTCATCGGGAATGTAGTGAGAGATGGAATATTCCAGAGTTCCAAGTGTTGAAGATAAGTTCTGTTCATACCCATTTTATGAAGAGACATCAGCATATGATACCAACCAATTGATACATGTCATAGCAGAGACGGGGAATCACTCTCAAGCAACCACCATTGGATATAGGAATCCATACATGACCTTGTTTCTTGATGACAACTCAACTAATTACATTCATCAATTTTCCGTTTTGTTGAAATTATCAGAAAAATGAATGGAGAATTCTTTTCCACCATGCTTGGTTCAAAACTTGGACTTGGTGTTAAATTTCTGCATAATTTGATTGTGGGCTAAACACTATTGGGTTTGGTGCGTGAATAATTTGATCGGTGGTATGACTGAATAGGTTATGATACCATATTAATTATTCAATTTTTATACATATTGAGCCAAAAACTTTTTTTCAATGTGTCTCTGATATCTTTGTAAAAGATATGTCAAATTATTAACTGGAACTTTATAATTGAATACATCATTCATTCATCACTGAGTTTCACATTTTCATGCTTTTTTGTGTGACTGCAATGAATATAGGTCAGTGCAGGAAAGGTTTACAAATGACAAATGATTACCATATAAAGAAATATTTACGTGGTAATATTGTAAAATAAACTAAACACTGCAAGGTTCATAATTTCATAGATCTTTCAAGGTTCAATGGATCGAAATATGGAAACATAATGTTTGATTCACAGAACATACACACAAAACAAAATGGACTGAAGTTTTGTCTTTATCTTGAACAACAAGGAATGTTTAAATCCTTCAAAGAGGCAAATAAAATTTAAAATCGAAATTTAAATGAGTGAAACCGCATAACAGCAATAATCACACAACCATACATTGTATGTTGGTCTAAGACTAATGTGAAATTATTGGTTACTGCAGCATTAGAACAAACCAGTGTGATCCCATGCTAAGAAACCCAACCAGTTGTGCCATTTTGAAAACATTCTGCATCTACGATGATCTTTGTCGTGTCAACGTTCGGCTGCTCCCAGAAATCAATTGCTAGCCACACTATCCGCGTTCATCATCCACTGTGACACTAAATAAATGGCTAGCCACGTTATCCGGGTATGTGATCCACTGTGCTTGCCTAATCAATTGAGGAACATGAATGCCAAGAGCTGAAGGAAATCAAAGTTGTTGTTGTACATGTGTGTTGAGAATCATACACAGAAATGGATAACTGGAGCCTATTCCACCGTCGTTTTCATCTTAGTCTTCCATCAACCTATACACCCACTTGTGTTGCGATGTGAGAATGTGGAAGTGTTTGAATTGAATTGCATGGATTCTGAAAATGGCAGCAAAATCTCATTAATAAAGTATACAAAAACTGAATTTCATTTTCTTCTTATTATTGATTAATAATTTACATTTGTTTTAGAATTGTGAAAGTAAGTATTAGTTTGAGTATGCATGAAAATTAAAAATCTCATAGATTAAAACTTGACAATATTAAGGATCTCTTAGATTGTGATCACAACCACACACCTTATAATTAAAAAATAATAATCTTATTGGCTAGTGACATAAAAAAAATCGTATTAATACCTGATGCGGGATTGCAATTCTTTATTCCCTTTGCTTCCCAATGGCCATGTCTCATATTGTGACTTGTTCATTTATTTGTATGACAGGGATGTGAGCAATTTTCGACCAATTTTCCTTACTTTTATACCTTTCTTCTAACATAGGGCAATCCTTAATGCACAATATATTAAGAGACCTGGGGAGACTGTGTTCTGGCAATGACTCAAGTGCTGAACATGTATCAAATCTGATTGATTTCAGAGAAGAAGGCAACATGTTTTCTAAGAAAGACTTGAGCCCTGAACACAAAAAAGGTAAGGGTTTCTAGAGAGGAGAGGTGTTGAAATCCATTTATCAGTGTCATCAGTATATGATTTGGCATAGCACTCTTTGGATTTGAAGCCTGATGGATATCCATGCTTTTGAAAGCATACATCTGCAGTGTGATTTCTACGTCGACAGTGTATGCAAACTTTGTTGGTAGAAGAACTCTTTCCCTTCCAATTGTTGGAAATTCTCTTTGCATCAGAAAGGTTGAGAATTGCAGGAGAATCATCACTAAAATCCAACTCATTTAAGCATTCACGCTGAATAATCATACCAAAAGTATCATTGGCATTAGGAAATGATTCCATGATCAAGATTTGAGAACAAATCACTGCATAGTGATTGTTAAGACATGTACAAATGATTAACACCAAATCTTCTTGCCTGAACTCGTATGCATTGCGCATAACATCACACAGACATCAAGCTGTAATGTGAAATTGGGAATTGGATGGAGAATCTCTAATTCTTCCCAAAAATCATTTAGCTTTGTGAATTACTTGCTGACAGAAAGAGTATATTGATGAAATGTATACAATTCATGTTGCAAATTTGCAACACAAACACGATCAGAGCGCAAAAAAATGAGAATGAAGATCATTCCATGTGAATGTAGCTACTCCGCGCAATTGAAGGAATTACAGTGTTTTGAATCCAAGAAAGTACCAGATTGTTGAAATGCATCCAGGCCTCATAGATGGGATCAAATGCATCTCGCATAAAGAATTCTTCACCATCTTCATTATGATGAATTTCTTCATCGAAGGAGACCAACGGTGATAGTTCTTGCCATCAAGAAGAGGATTAACCAATGGAGAAGTTGGAATCTCAGTAGGGTGAATGTAAAACGGATTTTGAGTGTGATCGACCAGAGCTAGAACTGTCAGAATGTTCACAAGTTGCGGTTGATTTTGCACCGTTTTGAAAATGAGAGAAAGATTCAGAGCTTGAGGCGCATGATACCATAACAAGGAAGATGAAATTGATAAAAGAATTGAGAATTAACAGATTTCTCAACTGAATTGATCCAAGTCTACATACAAGTATATATAGCCTTATGATTGTGTAACTAACTCTTAACTACCTTCTAATTGTAGTTAACAAACATCAACTTGTTTGCACTTTCTTCATCGCTTGTGTTTGTTAATTAATAATTCATGAACTTGAGTTTGGCATGATATTCCACAAGATCGGTATGTCACCAACAAAGTTGTTAGTTATCCCAACTCAAACTTGAAATTAAATAATTGACAATAATCTCTAGTTAAGTGAAAAGAAGAAAGGAAGAATTGTACTCCTTTACGACTCAAATTTAAATCATGTAATACATAAAAAAAAACACTAAATATAGATTCATCTTTTAATCAAAATTCTAACTTTGATTTTAGTTAGTAGGAGTCTGAACTATTCCGCCAAACTCAACCCTATTGGTGTTACATGGACTTTTGCAAGCGTCTGAATTGTTATTTTTCTTCATGAATCTCTTGAATATATTCTGATTTCAAATTGCAAATCACATTAATTATTTATGTTGCAAACCATGAAGCTTTGGTTTTCGCATTGTCACATTAAAATCCCAAGTGAAAAATAAGTTCCCTAACTACTGTTCAACCAAGAAAATCAGTAGCTACAACTAATTAGATGCAAATAAATCCACTACTTTAACTACTAATTTTAACAGCAAGTTCAAACTAGGGTAGTAATTTACATGACTTTGTTTGTATAATATCAAGTTAAGCTTATTTAAACAAACAAACAAATAGGAAATTAGTAAAAGACCATGGATCTTTATGTTTCTTGGTTGAGCTTAGCTGCTGTGGCCATGGATGCAGCTATTCCACCAGGTTCAGCAATATTCATCATTTGTTGTGTTGATGAATTCTTATGCACCTCTGCATCATACACAGCTTCTGCATCTTCTTTCGTCACTGCCCTGTCCACCGCCAGCTTATCCGTCGCATCCTATATATATACACACCACCAAAAAATGTTACAAAGTACTCATTGGATCAATGTTTGAAACCTAGACAACCTAGTTAGTATTCTTTTGTGATGTTATTGATGCAAAGTATTCACCGACTTTTCTAAGTAATTTCTGCAGGAAAATGTAATTGGCTAACAATGTAAAGTTTCTGTTCTAGTTTAACCTCACCATATGAAATTTCAATCCTACATGAAAAATAAATGATCAATCTGAATTATCTTTTTTCAAATATTTTATGTGAATGTCTCACTTTTTGTTAACCCGAACATTCATAATCCTTTCAACAGACATTTTAGTTAAACTATGTTACAGTTTCACTAAATTCAATAGCCACCAATATCAATTTTGATCATCAAATAATGTATACTTTTTGTATAGACCAAAAAAAATATATAAAATCAAAATTAAATGAAGTCCATTTGAGAGTTTAGATCAGTTGGTACGGATATTACATAATATATGCAGGGGTCGAGGTTCAAACCCCAAACACAAATATTAAGCTTAGGTTTGGTATCACAGTGGTGATACCAAAATCACTTTTATCCACGTGGTTTTTCCAAAGCTACACTATGTAGCTTCGGCAATACCACGATGGATCACTGTGATCCAGACACCGCGGTGGTTACATATGGTTTCACATTCATGTTTAACATCTATAATTAACATGATCATAAAAAAATTATAAACCACTTATAAAAAAAATTAGTTAGCTTAATGCAATAAATTTATCTAAAAAATAATCACCTTACAATCACTATGATTGCTTGTTAAACAGGCCTCTAAGTATATAACTAACTAATCAAAAGGGTCCAAATCAATTGTGATCTTGTATGAATATTTCAATTTAAAAAAAAAAAAAAACAGAGCATTAAGCAGAGTTTTTAGTTCTTACAGTTAACACATCAGAAAGTTTTGTCATCTCTTCAATCCGATTAGCATGGCTGTTGAGAGTGGCTGCAGATTGCGCCGATGCCCCGACACCGCCAGGCCTCACACACCTCTCACCAGTAGCCCTAATCTCAGCAGCACTAATCGCATCAGCATCATTCTGATCTACCGGTTTATCACCAACCGATATCCCCGCCGCTTCTAACGCCTCTCCGATAGTAATCGGATCGCCATCTATAGCAGCCGAGCCCATATTCATAGACACAAAGTGCGCGTCAGGCTCCACGCGCCGCCCTATAATCTGACCATCAACCGCCTCCGTCACAACACGACGGCCAGCATCCGTTGTTTCCTTCACACGAATACCATGATCTTTGACCATTTCTGCTATACCATGACGACCAACGAGACATTGTCCAGATGCCTCGTTGATCAGTGCGGCCGCCTGCATGGCTGCAGCAGGACTTCCTGGTTGTGCCTGTCCTAATACTTTGAATTCTGCTGCAGCCATATTAGCGGCCGCTTGTGGGGAGATTGTCTCTGATGCTAAGTCACCGGAGACATTGAAAACATCACCGTATTTGATGGGTTCTTGGTTCTGAACTTCTTCTTGAAGCCTGTTTGGTTGGCCATGGCTCATTGTGTTTTGTTTTTAGGTTGAAGAATGGTTTGGGATTTTTGAGTGAGTGGTAAATTTGGTGACAGTTTTTTTGGTTAAGTAAATGATTGTTGTGGGTTGGAAAGTTGCATGGAGAAATGGCACGTGTAGGTTTTGTAGTAATGAAGGGTGAACGTGTCGTTTGATTAGGTAACCACGACATGAGTGATGTAACATTGTTTTGTCCAATGGTAGGTTTCATACGTGTTTTTGGCGTGTAGCACTTTGGGAGTTTGGCCTTCTTTTTTCTTCGAATGCATTACGATGATATCCTTTATTTAATGAATGAATGTAGTTGAAAATTGTCAGAATGAGTAACTATGTGAAGATATTTTTACTACACATTAATTACAAGATAGGAAATTTGCAAAAGAAATACCATCACGTTGCATAATGTGTTCACAATTTGGCTTAGGTTCTACCCTTTAAGAAGCCTCACGCATGGGTTCTACCATTTACGTCTATTTTTTATTTTTGTTTATCAAGTAATTTAGTGGCTAAAATTCACCTTATAAAATGAATAAGTAGGGTGTCTGAGGTTCGAACCCTAACCCCTGCATATAATCATATAGTGAAATCTGTAAAATCACTCAAGTAATACTACATATAAAAAACAAGAAAAAGTAAAGTGTTCAAAGGTAACAGAGAGTTTGAGTCAATTTACAAAGTAATTGGATAATTGTTCTTCTCCCATTATAATTGATCGTTCCAATAAAAAATGCGAACGTGAGTTAACTTAAACAGGTGCGTTTTCAACGTGAGGTGTATTTTCAACGTGAATTAACTCATTTATGTGCATTTTTCAACGTGAGTTAACTCACGTTGGATGAAAATGAACAAAATCAGATGGGAGAAAAGCAAGTCTCAAGTAATTGTTTAATTCGTGGCTAAGGCTCATGGTTTAAAAGCGGGAATCGATGCACTCAAATTCTGAATCAATTATAAACATCTTACTTTTCCTTGTTATTGCTCTTTAGGCCTCTTGAAATTGCTCACATGCGCGTGTTGGGGCGTGCTCGCTATTTCTTCGTGCATTTTCGTTTCATAGCCGGACAGGTTCGCCGGTTGAAATGTTTTGTGCTTGGCAAGCGAGTGCTCGATTGTTTCTTGATCAGATGAAAAAGATTCCCTCGTTAGGAAGTTTGGTCGATTATCATTCCACAATTAATGCCCACATCTCGAGGGAAGACTTTGATTTCTGAGTGACACGTGTAAAGGCTACTATGGCACTTGAGTGCCTAGTGCCTGGAGTGTATTCTTAGTTTGTGTTTCCAAGGTGTCATCAATACCGTTGATTTGATCCTGACGTTTGAGGAACCGCTACGATTGATCAGAGCCCTTGGATGGATGGTATGATTTGATCTAGATCGTGGGTGTGCCACTTGAGTTGAGAGTTGTATGTGAAGGGTTGTACTGGATTGGGACTTCGTGACCTTTTGAGAGGTTTTGTGAAGTGGGTATAAATAGTTCAAACATTTGTTTGGAACCTTATACCACTTCCTTTCTCAGAAACTTAGAAAATTTCCAAGAGTTCCTTCAAAGGCGAAGCATTTCCGAACCTTCAATTTCTCACTTCAAGTCCAGTTTTCATCCATCGTAACAGGTAACGTTCTGATTCTTCTTCCCTTTATTTTTGTGCATGACTTCTTTAGTTTCATGTTTAAGAAACCGTAGAAATGCATGTTTTTAGGGTAGAAGTTACTCTGATGTGGTGGTTTCCGCCGTTTGTGACGGTGGTTTCCACTGCGCGTAGGGAGACTTAGGATTTTTGTTGTCTGTTTTCTGTATTTTTAGAGAAACATTGGTGAAAGGCTTTAGTTTCACCCATAAGCTTCAGTTATGCTTGCCTTGGAACGAATTTTCCGACGTCGGAGGTGTAGTCTTCCCTTATGTTTTTCTTCTTGGGTTTTAGCGGTGATGTTTAATCCCTTCCTCGCCGTGGTCGATCTGATGGGTGAAGGAAGGGTGGATCTGAATGTTGGATTCACCTTTCCCTTGCTCTTTCAGGTTTTCCATGGCGGAGGAAGAAATTGTTGCGCCTGCTCTTACTTGGTCGGGGAAAGAACCCTTGGAGACGGAATCGTCGTTCGCGTTGATCGTGTAGTGGATCGTTGAGGACTTCCTGTATGACAGTTTTGTTTCCATTTATAGTTGGCCTGCTGGCGAGTTTTGAAAGAATGTCTGCCCAGGTGTTTTGTTCGCGGGGAATGTGAGTTACCTCGACAGTTTCGAATTCTTTCATTTTCTCGAGTATCAACTGGACGTATTCTTGGAGGTGCTCCTCTCTGAGCTGGAAATCGCTAGTGACCTGGGAGGCCACTAACTGAGAATTGGTAAAGATCTTTACCTTTTTGGCTCCCAAGTCATGGCAGTCCTAAGGCCAGCCAAGAAGGCTTCATACTCTGTAGTATTATTGGTTACAGGAAAAGGTAAGCCAAGAGAAATTTCAACGATGATACCTTCGCTGTTTTCTATGATTATTCCGGTTCCGCTTCCTTTAGAATTGGATGATCCGTCCACGAAGACGGTCCATTCTTCGGTGTTTTCTTCCGCAGGGAAAGTCATTTCGGCGAGGAAATCCGCGAACACTTGCGCCTTCAGTGATTTTCTAGATTTGAAGTGTATGTCGAACTCGGGTAGTTCGAGTGACCACTTCATCATCTGTCCCGCGAAGTCAGGGCGACCCAAAATATGTCTAATGGGTTGGTTCGTTCAGACTATTACCGTTTGAGCTAGGAAATACTGCCTCAATCTTCGAGCTGCTGTGAGGAAGGCAAGAGCCACCTTTTTGATCTTTTGATACCTTGTTTCTGGCCCTAGCAAAGCTTTGTTGGTGAAGTAGACTGGTTTCTGTCCTTCTGGTGTTTCTCTGATGAGAACGGCGCTAACCACATCGGAAGAAACATAAAGGTACAGATACAGTACTTCACCTTGGTCGGGTTGCGAGAGAACTAGAGGTGCGGAGAGAGTTTCCTTGAGATGCTTTAGAGCGGCCTCACACTCGTCGGTCCATTCGAACCTTGTCTCCTTTCTCAGGAGTTTGAAGAATGAGAGAGCATGTTGAGCGGACTTAGCAACGAATCTTGATAGAGCAGTTAGCATGTCGTTGAGTGTTTGGATGCACTTTTTGGAGTAAGGCGTGGGAAGCTTAGTAAATTCTTGGCATTTATCTGGGTTCGCCTCAATTCCTTTTTCTGTTAGGTAGAAACCAAGAAATTTGCCTGGTTGGACTCCAAAGGTGCATTTTTCCGGGTCGAGTCGCATGTTGTATTTTCGAGTTTGCTCGAACACTCTCTTGAGATGGGCGGCATGATCAACCTCTTGTTGGGATTTGACAATCATGTCATCCATGTAGACCTCAAGGATGTCACCCAGCAGTGCCTTGTCATACACTTTGTTCATCATTCGTTGATAAGTAGCCCCCGCATTTCGTAGACCGAAGGGCATTACGTTGTAGTAATAGTTCCCTGATTCGGTCATGAAGGTTGTTTTATTTTTATCTTCTTCGGCCATGGGTATCTGGTTGTAACCAGAATAGGCTTCCATGAAGGATAAAAGTTTGTAGCCATAGGAATTATCTACGAGTTTATCTATGTTAGGAAGAGGATATGCGTCTTTAGGGCAGGCCCTATTAAGATTGGTATAATCAACACACATACATCATTTTCCATTAGATTTCTTGACAAGTACAACATTGGAGAGCCAAGTAGTGTATTTGGCCTCAGAAATAAAATTTTCCTCTGGGAGGTCTTTTACCGCTTTTTCTACAGCCTCTGATTTTTCAGGAGACTGCTTTCTACGTTGCTGGGCTACAACGCTAACACCGGGATCGACTGTCAGCTGGTGATAGGCGACGCTAGGGTCGATTCCAGGCATGTCGGTTGCACTCCAGGCGAATGCAGAGAGTGTTCTCCCTTAGGCAGGCGACCAACTGTGCTTTAACAAGTTCAAAAAGATCCTTGCCATCTCGAACTCCCCGTCAGGAATAGGTCTAAGAAGTTTCACGTTGAGTGGATCCTTCTTTTCCCTTTTCCGCTCCTTGAGGTCTTCCTTGGTGAACCTGGGGTCAAGTTCGACCAAGTTGGCATCCAAAGTACTTGCATCAGCTTTCCCTTTGTCTCTAGCAGGCTTGCTGGACTAGGAAACCGAGTTCTGGGTTTTGTTTTCCTGAAGGAAACATCTTCTTGCAACTCCGATGTCTCTATTCAGAGAGGCGATGATGCCATCTTTTACATGGTACTTCAACTTCAGGTGAGCGGTTGAACATGCAGTGCCCAATTAGGCAAGTCCGATTCTCCCTATAATGCAGTTATAGAGATAAGGACAGTCGATCACCAGGAACGGGATCTTTATCGTCTTCTTGGCCTCCTTTTCGCCGAAGGTGACCAGTAGCTCTACGTAACCCCAAGGTTGAGTAGACAATCCGTTGAAGCGGTAAAGCTCATTTCCAACGTATAGAGAAAGGTTTTTCTCCGTCAGTTGGAGAGTTTTGAACAGGCTGGTGTACATGATGTCGCACAAGGCCCCTGTGTCAACTAGGACTCGACGCCATTGATGCTCGCACGAGGAATAGAATGGCTGAATTTGAAGCTCCACCAAGTAGTTATGAGTCGTAGAACGCCAAAGGTGGTCTTCCTCCATGGTTGGAGGGGGCCAGCAAGTTGGCGCTCATGAGCTCTTCGAACTTTCTCTTCATGCTCCATACAGAGATGTTCAGCGTCCCTCCTGTAATGACGTTGGCGGAAGGGAATTGTTTCCAGGTGCATGAGCAGGGGACGATTTCCACGTTGTCAACGAAATCGCCCAAATGTTCCACGGACATAACAACTATCTTGTCCGCTTCGTTGCCATCGCCGATGAGTTCCACGGTATTTCTCTCCGACTCAGGGTTCTTAACGAACTGTTTGAGCCGCCCTCGTTGGATGAGGAATTCAATGGCATCCTTCAAGTGGATCCAGTCATCAGTGACGTGACCGTGTCACTTGTGGAACCGACAATATTTTGTTTTGTTGACTCCCTTCCTCTCTTGAGACGGAGCCTTTGGTGGCTTGCACCAGCTTCTGTTAGATCGGCTACCGCGATCTAGACTAGGATTTTTTCCCTAGACATGGCCAAGGGTGTGTACTCGGTGAAGCGACCGTTAGGTGCTTTTCCTTCGCGAGTCACTTTGCCTTCCTTCTTTTTCTCATGGAATGGCTTTTTGGAGGATTCAGCAGCAGACTCCTCCTTCCTTGATTTGTCGAGGTTGTCCGCATACAGCTCTTCTTCGTACCCGATGTAGATCTTTGCGATCGCTAGGAACTCGTTGAGAGTCCTTGGGCGATCCAAGATGACAGCTTTCTTAACGTCTGTGCCCTCGCGAAGACCTTTGGCAATGAGGTACCGCTTCATTGTTTCGTCATCACCTCTTACCTGTACAACTTCTTTGTTGAACCTCTCGATGTAATCTCGGAGAGGTTCTCTTTTTCCTTGAACAATGGCTTCGAGGGAAGCCATCGTTTTTGGTTGCGTCCTTGAAGCGGTGAAGTGGGTCGTGAACTCATCGTAGAGGTCGCTCCATGAGTCAATGGAGTTTCTCCGCAGGTTCTTGAACCAGGTGGCAGCTCCTCGTCATAGTGTAGTGACGAAGAGTTCGCATTTTACAGTGCCTTGCACCGATCGGTATGTGAGAAATGCTTCAATGTTCTCGATGTGCTCATCTGGATCGGTTGTCCCGTCGTATGAGTCCATCTGAGGAGGCTTTTCTAGCTCGCATGGGATATGAGCTTCCCGAATGCGCCGTTTGAATGAAACGTAAGCATTGCGGCCATTCCGGACATTGCGGATGTCCTCGAAGCTAGAGGAGGACCGAGAGTGTATGTTGCGTCTTGGTGGAGAACTCCTTGGAGGAGACCGTCTGGGAGGAGATCGTCTGGGTGATCTCCTTCTGAATTATCTCCTGATGTAGCTAGGAGATCTGATGCTTACTGAGTGCCGAGGAGATCTGGAGCGTGAGGGGCGAGGGCTCCTTCCTCTTCTGATAGGTGTTGAGGAGGAGTCCGTTTGGGTCGGAGTAGTGGACGCGCATGCTCCAGATCCATCATGCGTCGGTTTTGTTCCTCGATTAACGACGTCTGTCGTTGAACCGTGCAGAGCAAGTAATTGACGAGGGCACTAGTTGGTGTGACATCTTCAGGCGTTTTTGTAGGTCGTGGAGGACCTTGTAGAGGCCTTTCTTGGAGAGGAACTACTTGTATTGGTCCCTCTCTGGGTGTACCCTCAGGAGAAGGTGAAGATGTCATACCATCACGTTGAAGGATACGAATCTCACTTCGTATCTGGGAGTTAGCACCGTTGGCAGCCATGGTAATGTTTTTGGAAAGCTTTGGTTTTTAGAAAGGTAAAAACGGGGAGAGCTTATATTTCCCACAGACGGCGTCACTGATTGTACCTGATCAGAAGGTGAATGTCGGTGCTTTAAATGTGGTGGTTTTAATGGTGGTAGAATGCGTCAAGAGTGCTTCTTTGAACAAGAGAGGGGGGGTACCTGCAGACACTCCGACACTCAAGTAGAGATCAGATAGTGAGGGTTTTGAGGAAGAGTTAGATTCTACCTTGGGGACTGTTAAGAGTCCCCTATATATAGAGGTGGAGGGCTGCAGAGCCGTTGTAATGACACACCTGGCTCTGGCAGTTACGAAATCATGGGAAGTGTAACCGACGAAGAGTTTATTGCGGGAACGTGCAGATAGACGTTGTGGTTCGTTTGAACCAGTCTCGCTCGCTCCGTGCACCCCCCTCGCGGGGAAGGGGTGTGTCACAAGTAATGTTGCCAAACGTGGTGTTTGGGCTTTGAATAGTATTGGGCCTAAGTAAATGGGCCAAAACTCCTTTTGGCCGGTCCAGAACACAAGGTATACGAGTCAATTCCTTAAAGCTTACTTTCAACTTGATTGTGAGGAAATTGAATTTGAAAGGATCTCAACTGAAGTAATTGAGATTAGGTCAAGTAAACAAATTAATTCGCAATCCAATCAAGATCACTTCAAACAATGAAATCATATACAAAAATAATGCAAAAATCTTAAAGGATAGGAAGAGAAGAACACCGAGATTTATAGAGGTTCCCCATTTCGTCCTTAATTTGGGGTACCTCCTCTTTTCGGGATAGAAAACGTCTCTACCATGGTTTTCCACTATGTTGAAAATGATTACAAAATTTAGTGGTTACGATGTAGATGTGGTGATGGTGATGCGACGATCGACGTATGGCCATCCACAGCACCTTGTTCTCCGACTACGTTCTTGCTTCAGTTGTCATTGGTGTGTCTTCGCCGCTGGTCAACTAGGGTTGGAAAAACACATCAGGGTCTGTTTCGGTTGAAACCATTGCCATCTATGGTGGTGGTTGCTTAAAAAACCCATCAGGGTCTTTTTTGGTTGAAATTGTGCCGCCTATGGTGGTGGTTGCTAGAAAAACCCTTTAGGGTCTGTTTTGGTTGAAACTGCCACCGTCTATGGTGGTGGTGGTGGATGTTCTGTTCACTGGGTATTCGTTTCTCGCGATGATTCAAATGGTGGCGGTTTGGTTACTCCCTCCATCGACATCGTTTTGCTTCTTATGATGTTGTCTTTTACAACATTTGGTTAGGTGCTGTTTGGTTTTGAAAACCACCGTCGGTTCTGCCACAGTGGTCTGTTTTAACACTTTTGGTGGTGGTTAATGACCTAGATCAGATTCGTTGTCGTGGGTGGTTTTGTTGCCGATTGTTCATCGATGTGATATGAGTTTGTGTGGCTCGAAAGAGCGGTTACGCTTGCTGTAATGTTATACAGAGGGCTGTTGGTACGTGAATTCGACCGTGTTGCTGGTCATATAATTCGCCTGTTTCAAAAGATGGGTTTGATCATATTCAGACTCCTCTCTGGTTCACTATGATTGCGACTTTTGTGCTCGTGGTGCTCAGCCTCATTGATTAGCCATCCCACGATCTGGCTATCGATGGTTCTGGGTTGCTTTGTGTTGATTTGGCTTGAAAGAGCATTGGTGCCTTCTGTGATTAACAGGGGGTTGTTGGAACGTGAATTTGACCGTGTTGGCGGTCGATTCATTCGCCGTATTGATTGAAGACTCACACAAATCCGTTTTGATCCTTTGCATTCGTTTTGCTTAATGAATTGTTGGGGTACGAATTGTTTGAGACTCGAAAGAGTCGTTAATGCTTGCTGCTAATGGTGCAAGGAGTTTGATGAGGGCATAGTTTCCCATGACACAAGTGCTTCAATTCAAGGGCTAGGAGGACCAATGACAAGGGCAAGGACCAAGAAAGCTAAGGAGGCCCTAACTCAATTGGTG
>Ga0228710_1005767_pt1 | contig 19103 bp, 5 predicted proteins | sample MedpolnodulmetaG_FD_177995 | JGI IMG/M metagenome (GOLD analysis project Ga0228710, IMG submission 177995) | Root nodule microbial communities from Medicago polymorpha collected in Santa Monica, California, United States - pink nodules | ecosystem: Host-associated > Plants > Roots > Nodule...
TCGACCAATGTAGTGAAAGTAAGAACATCCGGACTGATGTTTTTCATCGACATTTCATTTAACAAATTAACTGCTTCTTTCAACCGTCCCACAATGCAAAAGCCATATATTAGAGTATTGTAAGTGAAAACATCAGGAAAAATTCTCTTGACAACCATTTCAGAATATAAATTATGGGCATCACTTACAAGCTTATCTTTGCAGAGACCGTCAATTATTGTGTTGTACATGACTACATTAGGCTTAATCAACAACCCATCGATCTTTCTAAGAACCTGCATGGCAGCTCTTGTTTCTCGGGATTTACATAACCCGTTGATCAAGATCCCATAACTAACCTCGTTAAGATGAAACCCCTTTGCTATAATATCATCATGAAAGTAAAGGGCTTTCTTAACCTCGCCCATAAGACAAAGACCTTTCAAAAGTGTATTAAAAGTTATGGTATCAGGCTGATAACCCATTTTGAGAATCTTGGCCAAAACAGAAAAAGCAAAATTGAGTTGACCCAAGTGACAGAAACAGTTGACTAAGATGTTCAAATTAACAACATTAGTTTGAATTCCTCGAAGTTCGATTTGTCGAGAAAGGGAAATAACAGTGTGAAAATGGTTGATTTTAACAAGAGAACCTAAGATCTTTCCGAATTGGAAAATGGGTGGGGTAGGGTTGATATTGAGCATGTGATTGAATGATGAAACAGCATCATCAACATCAAAATTGTGATGTAATGATGAATGAGCATGAGAATGTAACATACTACGAAGAAGGAAATTATTGGGAGTGTACCTTAGCCTTGAAAAAGACAACATTGTATCAGCGTGTGATTCAGTTCAGAACAGCAGCGTACTTGGCGGAAGGAATCAGTTAACTGGTAATCTAACATAAAAGAAAGTAGGATCTCAAACTAAGGCCGTGTTTGGATAATTAACTTGTTTTGCAGCTTATAGCATGTATAATTTCTTATGAACAAGCTAATTCTAGGTTTAATTTTATGTTTGATTTCTTATGTTTATTTCAGGTTTTAAGTTACTTTCATATGTTTTAAAAGTTTGAAGTTGGTATCTTACGTTTTAAAAATTTTATATTGGTCTAAAAGGTTATTTATGTTGGAATAAGTTAATCCCTTGCGCGACATGATATTAAAAAAATGTTTTAAAACTGATTTTTTAAATAAGTTAAATTTCATCACTCATATTATCAGCTCGAGTCTTTAAATGGTCAAGTGACAGAGACTAACTTATTCCAATGCGAGTAACGTATTGATCCAACTTGAAACTTTTAAAACATAAGGAACCAATTTGAAACTTTTAAAACATAAGTGACCAACTTAAAACCTAAAATAAACATAAGGGACTAAACATGCAATTAAGCTCTAATTTTATAATACAAGATAAAATGAAGTCAAACGTTTTTATGTAATCTATATACTGTTTTCATAAACTATCATGGAGAGCCAATAAAAATAAGTTGGAAATAGCTTAAGAACATGTCATAAGATGTTTTGGTAAGATCTCCCAAACAATGTCGCATCTGTTTATGTTAGTAGATAATTATTACTTTTCCCACCATATGTCATACTAGAGCGCCCTATAAATTTTCCAAAAATGACCTTGAGGTTTTTGGATTTTAAAATCCGAAATCATTTTTCACTAATTCGGATTTTATAATTGGAAATATGTTTATGTTTAACTATTAACCAGAATCTCTTTCATTTCAACAATTTTGAATTTTTCTTTTAAAAACAACCAAATAACAAAGTAAAAAAATGCTAAAACCCTATCAAATAAAATTATAAAAATACCACCAAAAAATTATAAAAATCAAATTAAATTAATGCAAATTTTTACTCCTTGTCATTTAATTTTCAAGTTCAGTACTCATAAAGTCTTAATCAACTTTTTTTACATTGGACCAAAAGTGAGAGTATTTCAATAAAAACTCTATCGGTCTCTAGCATAATGTTAAACCAAATACAGTCTTGTACTAAACTTATAAAATCAGACCTCAAACTTATTGAAAAGCAAAAGTTATATGTATTACTTGCAACATCTTCAAAGATGTATCTATACCACTGTGCTCAATTTCTAGAACAGTTTGATTCATCTATCTAAATGTGTGTGACAATACCATCGTTTTCAACCAAGAGTAACCATTGTTATGAAGAAATCATGAGAATGCATAATGCTGACCAAAAAATAAATTGAAAAAAATGATTAATTTGTTGATATGTTTGTCCAGGGCAGGGTCAGTATGAATCAGAAGTTACGTCGTTCAAACCAATTAAATGGGATATATTTACTGTCATATTACTTATTGTTATGTTAGAGGTAAATAGGCAGAATGGATGTTAAAGGATGTTCATGGTTATTTTGGTATGTTGCTGACAAATTGATGTTTAAATGAAATGCATCATTGGAAGAAAAAAAAATGCATAGTAGTTGGTAAAACAACTTTAAAATTATTATGAAAACAGCATATGGTAGATTTTAAAAAATTATACATTTCTAAATACACTGTTCAAAAACACTTAAGGAGATAATTATTATTAAGGACGCGACATTACCAAATATATGTGTCTATTACCAAATTATCCTTTCTGTATAGATATATTTAATGTTAAATTGTCGTTTGTAGATGGTCTTATATCAAGGGACAAACACTTTTGTACCATGCAAAATCTTACATAATGACAATGATGAATTCAAATAAAAAAAGATTAGATGATGAATCATTTTCAAATTCTAAAAGACTTTATCATTGCGTTTAAAAAAATATATATTATACATCAATGACATAAGTATGATATATTTTTTTTGAGAGCAACTATGTTAAGAAATTTGATCATGTATCCCTCAAAAAAAATAATCATGTATGTACAAAATTAACATTAATTCCCACAATTTAAGGCACATACAGTTGAAAATTATAGAAAATAATCATGGTCTATTCATCTATGTTTTCTTTTCTGACATGGAAAACTCTAAGCCTGAAGACAATTTCATCGTTATGCATGCAAGGCAAATTGTTTCAAGCTACACTAATAATTTTCAAAAACCTATACAGCAATAACATGGATGCCCATGCCTAAAGAATATTAGGATGGCCAAAAGAATCCCTTCAGAGGCCTTAAACATGAAAGGGTAATTTCATTCTTATTAAACTCTCACTACCAAACTGCAGAGAACTTATCAGTCTTTACTCCTTTTCTTCATCATTGATTGAGTTGAATGTTGAGAATTTTTCTGCATTAAAAACAGATCATTATAAAGATAGTTTTTCATACAACCTTGCATATCATATCAACACTGAGATACTATTAAGAAAAATCATATAAAAATTGACCTAAACAATAAGAAACACATACCAATGTTGCTTTTCCTATCAAGATATATTGAGAATGAACGATTTAACCCCATAGCTCCTGCAATTGCAATTTCTATCATGTGCTTATCACCTCCAAATTCAGGTTTCGTAAATGCAGATATATGGTTATCAAATGCAATTATCACATACTGATCAAATAGTGGAGGAAACTAATTTCAGAATTTGGAATCTTGAACAAGTTTTAATAAGAATGTACTCGTATCAATAGATTTAGAGATGCAATACCAATGAGGCAGATAATGAATAAATGCATAACAAAGTAGTAAGCTAATAAATACATGATGCAAGTGGATATTTATTTTGGATATTCACTGCTCAGGATTCAAGTGTTAAAATGTTTACTTGAAATATAACCAATAAACACTATCAGAAGTGTATTTCTTGTGAGTAAGTTATGTCAAAATAAACTACTTGGAAGTACAATTCCTATAAGTTCATGCCACTTATGATATTTACACTTGTTAATTTATTGCTCAAAATCAAAACTTTATGTTACTAAACATATAACTCTTCATGACAGAAATTGATGTTCTTTTTCAACATGTTTACAACTCCAAAGAAATCATATATAATAGTTACCCTAATAGCATGAAATTGCCTCTTATCATCCAGTCTCATCTGATTTCATTTTTTCAGAAAAGTTCTCTATCTCTTATATAAACTTGCTTCTTCATCTCTTACATGATATTGTTACTTATCGATGAAAGGTACAAATAATAACAATCAAATTGAAAGACCAAATACAAAGACCAATTGATTGAAAGGGGAATCAGTAATAGCAAAAAAATAAATCTAACATCATAAATAAAGTTACCTCATGGTCTTTATCTCGAATACAAATCTTGATCTCTCATATGCTTCAAAATCTGCCAAAACAAAGAAAAAGAAGAATTAGACCACAAAAAGCAATGACAGCTATAAACAAAAGAAAAAGAAGAATTAGACCGCAAAAAGCAATGAAGTGTCTAAACTGTCAAATAATTTGGGATGGAGAGAGTATTAACAAAAATCTAATTGAAATTTTTTTGATAAAGATACCAACTAATTTGAAATATTAACTAACAAAGTCCATAACCGATCTAAAGTGGTCTGAAAGACAAAAGACCAAGTTGGTGGTTTTCTTAAAGAAAAACATACCACTGGTCAATGGATTTATTTTTATTTATTTTTTGTTTAGGGACCAAATTTAATGGATATTTTCATTTACTATTTTTTTTAGGACTTGTCCAGTTAGGCTATTTTAATCTATTTAGTTCCTTGGTCACTTTGAGTTGTTTGAGTGATGTTAATGATATCAAACTTTAGAGTTAACTTGTAAATTTGTCCAAGTTTACGTTTTTAGGGGTGAGTTTAGTGTTAACTCAAGAGTAAACTCGTTTTTTACAAAATTGGCACTTATAATGAGTTTGCACAATTTAAATCGGTGTTTCATCGGATAAACTCGTTCGATTTTAAGCGAGTTTACGATTTTACCTTTTCAAAAAAATTTGAAATATATACCTCTTTTGGTACAATTTTGAATTGTCTTTAATAGATTATTCGTACCTAAATGAATTATATAAATCTATGCACATTAATTGCATGACTGGTTAACATATTTTTCATTAATGTTTAAAAGGGTTTTTCTATCATGTAAAAATTTGAACATGTTAAGAAGTTTAAAGTAGAAACTTTGACTTAGTACTTGCACATTATATATTAAATATATAACTTTTTAATAAATAAAATCCTTCAAAAAAAAATTGTTGTTTTTCAATAAAAAATAACTACTTTAATTAAAGAAAGTTTTCTTGGAATTTAATTAAAGAAGCACTTAAACATATTTTAAAAATTTGAGAATGATAGCCAATGTAAATATCATGAATTAACATCAGTAGAAAAGTGACTAGTAATAATAGTAATATTTTACCAAGTAATTTTTAGAAAATATTACTCTGTTCGAAAATTGAATGCAAAAGACAATTGTTAATTAATACAGAGCAACGTTATCATTTTTCACTAATAACATTTTCAACTAGGACCATCCCTGCTTGAGGATTGAGAATGAATACTGAATACCAATATACAATGTGGTGTAGTAATGAGTACTATTACACAAAATACATACTTACATGACTTGTGGTGAATGATACAAAATGGTAGATTAAAACAATATGGTCCTATAGTTATCTTCTACTATGAAAAAATTGTAGAATTTCTATGCAGCAACTATTTGTTTTCTCTTTTTGTGGAAAAAGAAGTAGGATTGAATCAGGTCTTTACAATCTCTATGAAAGCTGGATCAAAATATTGAACTAAGCATGGAGAGCAGCAGCAGCAACTTTCTCTGTCAACTCGTCCACCGCTTCATCATTGGCCTCTGGAATTGCCTCCTCCTATGGACAATTAATGCCATTTAAAGAATCCGGAGAGAAACGTGTCAGAAAGTACAGATTTAGATATAAACAAAAAGATCAATTGAAAACATTGATGTGCAAAACTAAAATTTTAAAAGAAAGAATAGTTAAACATTGAGCTTATCAGCTGACATAAGCAATTGTGCTACTGTTTGGGAGAGCTTATGGGAAATACTCATGACATGTCCATAAGCTATTTTCAGCTTATTTCCATAAGCTCCCTAGAATAGCTTATAGCTTTATGTGAAAACAGTTTGACTTTATTTTATTTTTTGTTATAGAAATAGCTTATACATAGCACTTATATGATATAAAAGTTTATGATATAAGTGTTTAATTAAGCTATTTATTCAAGCAGAGCCTAAAAGCATGCAGTTTTGTAATTTGCAGGGACTGAAAAGCGGGTACAAAGACTAAATGAAATTTGAGATAATTATAAGGACCAAAACTATATTTATCCTACGGAAAAAAAATGTAAGATGGAGATTGAAAGGACTAATTTGTAAGGATATCATGTTCACTATATGCACAATTCTGAATACCAAAATAAGAACATAGTTGAGAAAAATGTTACCAATTACATTGTTACTTGACAAAACAAGGAAATCAAAATCAACTATTGAATATATTCTGATGATTTTCTTTCTAACCAAGAAAGGAGGATAGTTGAATACCTCGGGATCTTTACTTTTTTTGACATCTATACATTTTGAACCACTAATGCTGGCACTCTTCAACAGACATCGTGTCATGTTTGACGGTCCATTTTGTGCATCTCCATCTCCGGCTGGCTTTTCACAATTACTATTTTGATTATTCTCATCCTTGGGAGCAGGAACCCGCTCTCTGAAAGAAAAGAGAAAAAACTCCAAATTTGAAATTTTCAATGCATGTTATTAAGCAATATTCCAAGCCTTGTCTATGAAGATTGCAGATACAATAATTAATCTCGATTAAAATTCCAAACCTTTATGGTAATACAAAATTAAAATTATAAATAAAATAAACTTTCAAAAGAACACACATAATTACCTAGGTAAGGAGGCATGTTGTCTCAGCAATGGAGAGCCTCGTTCACCTTTCCCATAATTATCCTCAAGATGTGCAAACTGTCGTTTGAACCGATCAACCCCACTGTGTCACAGATAACAGAATTATGGACTCAAATCCGAAGAATACAACAATTTTCAAGAACGTGCATTTCTTATATGAGATGCAAGCAGGGGAAATTAACCATCAGCTGTTTCTCATGAGTCAATACTATAATTTGTACAAGAATTGTTTTATCGATAAAAATGGATAATTAGGAATTGAAATTTTAATACTATGAAAAACTAAACTTGCATGCTATGAAGCACAGACACCAGAACGACACTCACACGTCGACATTGATAAAAAATTTAGAAAATGACATAATTAAATGTAATGACAAGTGTCGGACATGATATGTGTCGGACACCGGGACACTCCTTCAATCAAAAGTGCCTGTACAACAGAGCTTGCATGCTCCTACTCAAAAAAGAAACTTGCAGGCTGATGTTTTGCTAATGGAGGATCTAGTTCTGCACATGTATTTGTATAGAAAATAGAAAATATCCACCAGAACTTTGGTGCAACAAACCAATAAGGGCTCATTTGATGGCCGTGATAGATATGACAAGAGAATTGGATAAGAATAGGATATGATGAGTTTGATAAGATCTTAACTGGTGTGCACCATATAGTATTAAACAACCTTATTGATATGTTTGAGATGGAATAGATAATGCATGATATAATAAATTGTGCAAATGACAATTATCATTTTGTGAGATGGCAGAAGGTGGTGGTGAAAGGTGAACCATAATGATGGAAGGTGTCCAGCGATGGAGGTTGCCCGGTGACAGTACTGAAAGAGGGTGCTCCGTGGTAGCAATGAATAATATTAGGCGAGAGAGATGGTGAAGGAGGGTATCGAGTGGTGACAGCAATAAAATGTGTGCTGTAGAGGGTACCTGATGTAGTGGTGGAGGGTGCCTGGCAGTAGTTGTATATAGTGTCGGGTGGCAGAGGGAAAAAATCGTTGGGTTGTGACGGCAGAGGGTGTCATGTAGTAACGTAAGATTTCGGCAGAGGAAGCAGTAGTGGGGGTTACTAGGCAACAAGTGCTACCATGGGGGAAGGACAAGAAAAAGTAGCAAGTAACAGTGAAAATTAAAAGAAAAAAAATTGTCACATTATTTTATCCTACTCTTATCTAACTCGACTTGTTCTCCGTGATAAAGTTGACGATAGGGTAACCAAACATGACAACCTTATTCTATCCTATTCCCTCACAAAACATAGGAGCATAACCCTTAATGTATACAATACAAAGGATCCTGATAATGGTTGTAAAACTAGGTCAACTGAATGTCTTGTTTCGTTTAGGAGAGACCGTGTCTAGAGACAGGACAGATATGTCATCTAAGCAAATTTGCTTCCACTTATATGCATCAGGCCATCAATTTACAAATGCATGCTGGTTAAGCCATAGAGATCCAGATTATTAAAAACAAGAACTTAGATTGAACTAAGTATTAAGCTTAGGTTATAAATTATTTAAAAACCACTATGAAATCATTAGTATCATCTCTACCTTGGATACATGAAGCTTGTTTGATCTCCACCACTAAGATATTCTTGGAGCATCTGAGGATGATACTCTAAAATCTGTTAAGTGCAAATATATAACAAGTTATTAACAAGGCACAAAGCAGAAGACAAAAAATCAAACCAATTCATCGAAATGAATGGTCAGACCTCTCGATAAATCAGCTCTCTAACATCATCTTTGGTCAATTTTCTTCTCTCAAATTCAAACTCAAGTTTTGAAATTGCTTGAGTGGACGGTTCACGGTCAACATTTGACAAACCATGAAAGTAGGGATCAGATAGTGCCTGCAATTACAAGCGTGACAAAAAAGTAAGGAACTTGGTGCACTGCATCAGCCATACTTATTTTACAGCTACTTCGTTTGGTGCATTCGACAGGTTTAGAAATTTCAACCTCTTCAGCTGTAGGACGATCTTTAGGGTCAAATGCAAGTAAACGCTCCAGCAAATTAAGAGCCAATGGATCTACATTTGGAAATTTTTTGGAGAATGGAACTGCTTGCTTTTTTCGCATACTGCTAAGGTACCTTCTAGCTTTCTCGTTTCGAATCTGTAAAATTAAGATTAAAATTATTTACAAGAGGACAAGAGAGGAAATAAAGAAAGCCTGAAAGGCATTTACTGAAACAAATCATATTGAAAATTGTCACAGCATAAGATATCGAGCCTTTTAAAACCAGAAAGTAGAAGTTTATAAAGAATTAATAATTAAATATCATTCAGAGTTGTCAATCGCGGATTGTGGATAATAGCACTTTGTTCAAATTCCGCTGTCCAGCGGTGCTATAGTACCTCTGTCCGCTATATGACAATATTTTGTACTGAATAGCATATTGTGCAACAAAAGTGATTTGTTCAAATTTTGATATGCTTAAGCGTTATAGTTGCTATTTCACAACACCGACATCGTTAGCAATTAGATTCATCACAGCATGTCATAAGCTTGATTATTGATATTACAAACTACACACTAGATTTGCACAAACTAACCTTCGAAATGGATTCAGTAGGAGGAGTACCAAGCAAATCAGTCATGAGGTCTAACTGGTGCACCACATTTTTCCCAGGAAACAATGGCTTGCCACTAAGCATTTCTGCAAATATGCATCCAATGCTCCAAATATCAATTGCTGGAGTATACTGCAAAAGACAAGAATTTGAAATTACATACTTATTTCAATACTTTCAATTTCTTTTTTTATACACCACTGTTGTCAGCCAAGGATAGCGGAAATAGTAATTTGTTCAATTCCGCTACACTAATATTAGAGTGTTATAGTGCTGCTATAGCCTCTATTTGACCACACTTTGTACCAAATCACATATCACAAAACAATAATGGTTTATTAAAATTTCACTACACTATAACAAGATTTCCACGTAGAAAGTGTTGTATATGCCAATGTCCAGGATTTAAACTTATATGTACGACATTTAACAAGAGATTATTGGACTAATATAACAGGGCATAATTGGACTTGAAGCATTAACAAGAAGGGCTTACTTTTGAGAAAAAAGAACCACATAGTTCAGGTGCACGATACCACCGAGTCGCAACATAGTCCTTAGTACAAGTAAAATGAATCAGCAAGATTATTTAAAGGATAATTTTTGAACAAACAAAATAAGTGCAATAGATTGCCATTGTATGCACTATAGAATGCTTACGGTCCAGAATATAGCTGATGGAGCATCATTGAATGAAACACGAGCAAGCCCAAAATCACATATTTTTAGTTTGCAATCAGCATTAGCTAGGATATTTTTTGGCTTCAAATCACGGTGAAACACATTCGCTGCAAGAAAAATATCATCTTAGTTTAAGATTACAATCAGCACAGGCATGGGACTTAGTTACAAGCACACCTGTATGTGTATATTTCAGGCCCCGAAGAAGTTGGTACAAGAAAAATTGATAGTGCTCAGGAGTAAGATCGTCGTTTGCTTTAATCACTTGATGAAGGTCAGACTCCATTAACTCAAACACGACATAGACATCCTTGAACTCTCTTCGTGAAGGAGGAAGCATTATATGTTTAATTTCTACTATATCAGGATGTCGTAGCAAACGAAGGAGTTTAATTTCTCTTAGTATCCGTGTGGCATCCGATACATGCTCAAAAACATCATTGATTTTTTTAATTGCAACTTTTTCCCCAGAAATAGTATCCACGGCAGAAACCACAACACCATAACTTCCTTTTCCAACCACTTCTTGGACTTGGTACCGACTTGCCTCTCCATATTCGGTAAAAAATTCTACCTCTCCTGCACCCTGCTCGATAACCAGAAACGATTATGTAGAAATAATTAATAACATGTAAAGATAATTTAAGGACCAAAGATTCATTTGATCTTCTCTTTTGAATAATTGCAAATTCGGCATTAACAGGCACAGGAAGCATCATGAAACAAAAGGATAAAACTATGAACACATTCTTGCAAATTCGCATATACTAGAGATGCCTTTAGTGTTGGCACTTCTTCCGATTGTACATCAAAGTCATAACAATAACAATAAAAGACAAACCAAGCATGATAAGGAAAGGAAGGCCTGTCTGGATTGGCTTGTTTGAGCTTATACATTGGCATAAGCATTTGTGAGATTGTTTGGGATATAGGGCCTAATTCAATATTTGAGCTTACCTATTGACATAAGCGCTAAATTAAACTATTTATACAAACAAAGCCTAACTCAATAACTAATAACTGAATGCTACCTCTTACCATGAAGAAGCATCAAATAACATCAATGACAATTGACAATAGTCTCTATCTAACATCAAAATCTTCTAGCATCAAATGAAATCAAACAAACCCAAAACCAAAATTCCCAAAAAAAAACAAATACAACCCAACTGAATAAATCAATTGTAAATCATAAAATCAAACAAACACAAAAAGGGGTTGGTTAAAAATTGAAACTTTACAACAACCACCATCACCCAAATAAGCTGAACTACAAAACCAATCAACATTATTGCATTACAAAGTCAAATCACATAAACAAAATCAAAAAAGTTAACTTTTTTATATTAAAAACTCAAAATGTAGATCCTCATTGAACCCAAAAACAAAAATTTAAACTTTACAACAACCGCCATTACCCAAATAAGCTAAACTACAAAATCAATCAACATTATCATATTACTACATAAACAAATCAAAAAAGATAACATTTTTATATTAAAAAACCAAAAGGGTCAATCCTGATTGAACCAAAAAGCATAAAAATGGAACCTTTTTGAGACGATCCATTACAGAAGGTATGAAAAGTGAACGTGTAGGAACTTTGAGAAGATTTAAAGAAGAAGGGTCGTTCTTAATGTTGTTGGAATCATTGTTTGAATGAAGAGGGTGATTGGCATTGTTGTGATGAGAGTTAATAGAAATGGTACGATGAATGAATCGACGAATGGCATGAACGAGTGTACCTCCACCACCCATATACACTTCCTTCCTCCTCAATCTTCGCCACTCCTCCAACCCAACATTGCATACATTGATTGATTCTCTCTCTCTTTTTTTCTTGACAGTTTTTTTTTTACTTTTTTTTTTCTTCTTTTTTTGGAATTTTCTATGCCCGAATGTTCCGGAAAACAATGATTCTTTGAGTTTTTTTGGATTTTTATTCAATTTTCCTGTTTTATGATGTAATAAATAAATAAGGGTAAATACTTTTTTTCAAAAAAATAAAATATATTTTGTGCGTATTTATTTACTATCATTGTACTTGTATCCATGGATTATTTGTTTGGTTGCTAAACTTGTACAATCCAAGTGTGAAAGAGTGGAGAATTTTAGTTCGAATTTCAACCTCTGCATATTAATGTTTATTTTGGTTATCAACTGAGTTGTATTTATAAGATTTATGCATTAATATATAAATTAATTGTTGAAATTAGAAACATAGATTAATGGACTTTTTGAATGGTAGATGTTAATACTTTAGTTGTTATCTTAGTATTTTATCCATTAATATGATTTGAACCTTGGATTTTTAACCTCAGCGGAGGTTAGATTTAGTGAAAAGGTTGTAATCTCTCAATAACTTGAATCAAAGTTTAAATCTCTATCGGAAGATGTGTTTACATTAATGTCTAACTGTATCTCAAACAAAATTACCTTTGATGAATTGAACATGTAAACTATAAGTGTTAACTTGACGTTATTTACTTATGTAACTCATGACACTTAATAACATTAAATCTTTTGTAAAACATTCCATTCTTATAAGTAGTTTTTTTTCTCACTAAAATTCTTGTAAATAATAGAAACTCAAGTTTTTTATTGGTATTTTTCTATTGTTACTTCTTTCCAACACATTTGTTCGGAGTTAAATTAAAGGATTAAATGCCCAACTAAGGGTCTGTTTGGTTCGAGAGTTTTGGAGGAGAGGGGAGTGGGGATTTTTAATTTAAAATGTTTGGTTCAATTTTTAGAAGGGGAGGAGAAAGGAGCAAATTTTATTGCATTGTCAAAATTATCCTTATATTAATTTAAAATCTCAATATTATCCTTGGAACAACATTTATTATTATTATTATGTTATATTATCCTTGAAACAACTTTTACTATTATTATGTTATAGGTTATATTATCTTGTAACAACTTTTATTCCATACTATTAACAATTTTTTCTTGTAACAACTTTTATTACTCCTTGTAAAACCCTTTTGCTGATTTATTATTTCATCGTCTACATCGTGTTGTTGTAGATTGCATCGTTATTGTTTCGTTACTTTATTATCCTTATTTAATTAAGTTTAAGGGTAAAACAGTAAAATAATTTTAAAACATCTCTCCTCCCCTTGTGAACTAAACACACTTTTAATTAAAATATCTCCCCTCCCCTCCCCTCCCCTCTCCTCCCCTCCTAATTCTCGAACCAAACAGACCCTAAATAGCTCCACAAAGGTGCATCAAATCACTCACTTGATGAGAAGAACTATGGTTTGGCGGTCTAAAGTTAGGGATGCATGCTCTGAAACAGATGAAAATCACCCAGCGAGGGATGGTGATTTAAGTTCGAGTTGAGTGATAACAAAAACTCATTGGAGAATAAATGTTTATTTGACCAACAAACAACTCACTCACCCGACAAGGGTACTTTTTTAGAATCTATAAATAAAGGTTTGCAGCCTCGTTTAAGGACATTCTTTGTTTTGACAGGTTTAGAAAGAAAAAAAAAAAGTTTGGGATAGTGAGATAAGACAGAAAAGAGGTAGAACATCGTAAGTAAGGTTGATTGACACAACATTGTGTCACCCTCTCATTTATATCGTAAATTATACATATTATGTGTAACTAATCTCTCTTTGAGTTGAGATTAGGTGTAATTTGTTGGGAATCTAATGTAAATACTTGGTATGACGAGTTATATATAAATCATATTTTCTTATGTCGATGTCTCTATTTTTACATTTTATACTTTTTCGACGTGCAATCCAAAATGGATCTTTTGATTTAGGCAGTGCTAAACATATTTATTTGTAAGGACATGGGTAAATGCATTTATATATGCTAGTTACAAGACATCGTATTGGGTTTGCAATCACATACATTGTTGGAGCGTAATGTCTTTCTATTAGCCAACTAGGCGAGACATCTGAGGTTAGAGAATAAAAAGGATCTTGCGTTATATGTGATACATTGAGATGCATGGACGACGATAGGTGAATGTATAATTGAAATAGGAGCAATATATAATCGATCAACCACTACCAACCGTTTGTTTATGACCACCACTTTTAACAATGAAAATAGTTGAACAATTCTTTTACCAAGTCCCCGTGCTCTCAAGTTAAATTAATGTTGTCTATAAAATTGATTTGATTTGAAAACAATATTTGCAACTTTTGAGTCTAAATGTAATTTTTACAATAAAATTTACCGTTCAACTCGCTTTGATGTCAATATATCAAAACATAAACTACATAATACTCTACTTACTTTTAGGTAAAATCAATTTATTCAATCAATATTTTTTATCCCAACACCAAATATACACTTAGGAATTTGTTATAACTTTTTTTAAAAATGATCCTTATAATTAAAATCTTTTTGATATAATTTTTCAACAAAGAATTTTTAAAGAAAATTTCAAATGAGAAACTGGTTTGAATAATTTTTGGTATGATTTTTGTTTTGTATAATATGATTTCAAAAAATGTTTAAAATGACAAGCTATATTGAACTTCTTCTCGTATTTTTTTTTTATAGGTAAAATCAATTTATTCAAAATTAATATTTTTTATTGCAATACCAAATATACACTTAGGATTTTGATATAACTTTTTTTAAAAATGATCCTTATAATTAAAATCTTTTTGATATACTTTTTCAACAAAGAATTTTTAAAGAAAATTTCACACGAGAAACTGGTTTGAATAATTTTTGTTTTGTATAATATGATTTCAAAAAATGTTTAAAATGACAAGCTATATTGAACTTCTTCTCATAATTTTTTTTTGCGAGATATCTTTTAGAAAAATTATGTGATTTTTATCATGTTAAATCTTTAAAAATACATATCTAAGTTAATTGATGTCAATTTTTTTATTTTACCAAAAAAACTACTCTTTTTTTGGAGTAAATTTTCATGAAAATCATTTTCCGAAATACCACAAAGAAAAAATCATTTGTCAAAAAAAGTTTATGACAAACCGACCCTTAATATTTTTAAAGATTAACCTTAATTTTTTTCTTGATAAATAGACGAAATGATAACAGTAATTTATAAACCTACGCACACAACTAGAAAGATTAACCTTTGCAGGTTGGGGTGTTTCTCTTTCCTCGCCTGTGAGGTCATGGTCTTCCCTTTCTTGTGTTGGTGCGGGGCGTCCTCTTGATGTATTTTGTACAGTTTTTCCTTTAATATCTACACACACATATAATTTGCCACTAAAAAAAATGTCCTCAGTACCAATGCACTACTACTCAATACTCCTAATAAATATTTGAACACATTTTTTGTAGTTTTGCACCTTGGTGTGTGGTCCACATTCGATAGATAGCGTATGCAAGAGGTAAATGACTGAACAAGGAGAGTTACAATTCCAAATCAAATCAAATTATTTCAATTTTGATTTTCCCAATCTGCCTCTTGCTTTTCAAAAGGGCGGGAGTATTTCATTTCATATGAAATTTGAATTATAGTTTTGGCGAACAAAATAATTTCAAACCTTATCCAATCCAATGGATGATGTTGTGGTTTTTTGTCACATTACGTTACCCTTTCATTAATCCTCTTGGACTTTCCCACTGATTTCACTTTTGATCCTAAATAATTTTCCTATTTATAGTGTCTCAATTAATTAACACAAGCCCACCGTTTCTCTCTTTTTAACCTATGAATTCCCTAAAAAAAACCTATGAATGAAATCAATAAAGTTGATATATTAGCAATTCAAATATTTTAAAAAGATGTAATTTGTATAAATCAATAATATAAAAAAATTGTTAATCGCCTGGCTTTTTGAGAAAGTAAGTATATTAATTTGAAGTTTGACAAAAATGTGAATACATATTAGATAAGAATTGTTTTTGTTCTTAATAAAACTTGTCTACACAGATATTCAATTAAATGAACTCATATTGTCACTCATAAAATATATTTTTAGGGATAGTTTCTAAAGTTAAGAATCAAGAACATCGTATTTCTAAAACTTAAGAATCAAGAACATCATATCATATATAATATAAATGTAAATTCGTCTTTGTTTTTTAATAAGCAAAATCACATAAGTGGTTTTTTTAAAAAAAAAAATCAAACTCAAGAACGTTTATCTTAAATTACTTTCTTAAAAAAAAAAAAGGATTATAATAGACAAGTGAAGTCGTCACTAATACAAATTTTAAAATAATGTTATAGACGAGACATGTTGTCACTGTTCAAAGTTTTAAAATAATTATTATACACAAAACATGTTATTGATAATTTTTTTAGAATAATAGTTATACCTGTGATAAGTCATCAATGATATAAATTTTAAATTAATTATTATACATGTGACAAGTCGTCTATGATACAAATTTTTAAAATAAATACTATACATAAAAAAAGTTGTCATTGATAAAAAAACTCCCAAATTAAATAAATCATTCACACCAATGGATACCCGTGCGGAAGCACAAGTATCTTACTAGTTGTCTTTTAACTTACCATTTAAACTACATTCATCCAAGATTTGTCAAAGTAAATATTAGTTAGGATAAATTCACTTTGGTGTTAGTTACATAATTGATACAAATCAATTTTTGTTAGAATAAATTATATTAAATCCACTTGGACTGATTTCTCACGATGTATTTCCGTTTGAGTTTTCTTGAGTCAAATCCTATATTTCTCGGTCGTTGTATTTTTTCTTTTTATTTAATATATTTACTTTTCGCTTAAAAAAAATTGTCAGGCAATTATTTTTTTGAGGAGTGGTGTCCCATTTGTTTATATAGAGATCACCAAAACAATTGAGAAAAGGGAAAAACAAGGGGCAGAAAAGCAAAAACCAAAATGGGAAATCTAGGACAGAGTAAACAAATCCAACAGAAGTAAAAACATTAGTTAGAGGTAAACAGGGAAAATGACAGCTATAGAGGGGCCACGTCACTGATCCTAGTGACGAATGTTGTAATGAACGGTCAAGATGATATCAATTGCCAACCTCATCTATTATCGTCATCATGTCATGCGTTTCATCACTGAAACCCATCACTCCTTTTTTTTTTTTTTTGGGTGTACGAAACCCATCACTCCTACTCCTAGTCTCCTTAAGGTTAGGTTTGTTTCATTTTTAAAAGGGAAAAAATAAATTAGAAGTACCATCAATTTGTATTTGTTTTATTTAAAAAAATTATGATATAACCTTTCAAAAGAAAACAAAATCAATTAAAAATTAAATTAATAACCTATGACTGATTTTTTCAAAATAATTTATAAATGATAAAATTTATTTATTTTTGTCAAAGAAATGATTAAATTTATTAATACAACATAAATTTAATTTATGTTATAAAATAGAAATGAAATCTAATTTTAATTAGACATACCCATTTTGGTAATTATACACCCAAAATCAATTTTAATTCAAACTATCCAAACAACATGAATTGATAAAAATCACTTTTTCTTTATTATATCCAAACATAAATCAATTAAGTTCAACTAACTTTTAGACAAAATCAATTTAGTCAAAATTAATTTTCGTCACCGTATAACTAAACACACACTTAATTAATCTTGACATAATTTTTTTTTGCAAAATTTTGACATATTTAAGAAAAGAAGAAGTTATTTTATGGGAAATGTTAGAGAGTCTATTCGAAGATTCTTTAAAGACTTAAAATAATTAAATTTTTTTTTTATAAAAAAGCTGTTTTTAATGTATTGTAAATTAATGTTTTTTTTGAAATATTTCAATTATTATTTTAATAAAATCCACAACAAATATTTAAAAGTCAAATATGTTTGGACTCGCTATAAAAGTCACAATTTTCAATCAGTTTACATAAATGTTTGTCAAAATTTAGCCCTTATTTTGATTTTATAGGAACTAGTAAATGGACTAAAATAAGTCAATGTTTGTTTTTTTGTAAAAATACAAAAAGAAAAAGTAAGATTGAGTAAATTATGGGAAAGACTACCGAGTGCCCAAAGGGCTATCTTTAAGAACTTTAAATAGTAAGTTTTTTATGGAAAGTTGTGCATTCAGTGCATCGGAAATTAAAGTGTTAAATTATAGTGTAATTTCTTAATTGAGAAACCTTAACAAATGTTCTTCGAAAATTCGTTAATAAGACCCATAAATTATATATATGGACAAAAATAAAAAAAATCTTATTTATAGTGATTGAAATAAATCTAACTCAGTTGAAAAAAAAAATAAAAAACTCCAACTCACTATTTTATTTTATTTTTGGATTAAATAAATTTTTCATCTTTAAAAATTTAGCAAATTTTGATTTTGACCAGTAAATTAAAATGGGATGCTTTACCCTCCCAATTTATTTATTTTATTTTTGGTCCATTAATTTTCATATAAAAGTCAAATCTATGACCCTTTCATGTTGAAGATGTATCCAATTCTTTTTATTAGGACAAAACGTATCCAAATTATAATTTTTTATTTTTTTTGATAGTCGTAGTTTAAATCTCAGATCTTACATATATTATACATTGTTTTTATCAACTGAATTGATCTTACGAGGACACACTTATAAGAATAAGAGACTGATAGAAAAAAGTTTACCATTTTTTTTAGTGCAATGATATAAAATTGTTTTCAAAATGACATAGTTTAATTTTAATTCAACCTTATCCTCAAAAAAATAATTAGACCCAAACATAGACTAAAATCCTGAGAGTAAGGCTAAAAATCCTTCAAAAAGCGTTACTTGATTAATTACTTCTTGTCTCATCTCATTTGAAATTTAGATCCCAATTTCCAATTTCCACCACACACCTCACACTTATTTCACATTTCCACCTAACCCTTCTATGATCTATCCCTTTTTCATATTATAAAAAAAAAAAAACATTTTCACACACTCTCTCTCTCTAAATACCCTAATATCATCTTTATTCACAATTATTCATTTCATTTCCCATTTTTCGAATATTACCCTCTCTCTCTCTCTCTCTCTCTCTCTCTCTCTCTCCTCTCTCTCTCCCCTCCTCTCTCTCTT
>Ga0228710_1005770_pt1 | contig 19094 bp, 11 predicted proteins | sample MedpolnodulmetaG_FD_177995 | JGI IMG/M metagenome (GOLD analysis project Ga0228710, IMG submission 177995) | Root nodule microbial communities from Medicago polymorpha collected in Santa Monica, California, United States - pink nodules | ecosystem: Host-associated > Plants > Roots > Nodule...
TAAGAAAACCGATTATTCTCCTCTATTTTGGCCGTGAGTGTGCGCGCTCTCTCATTACAAAAGTTTTATGAAGACTATTGTACATCTAAATGTTAAAACACCTTTTTTTTTTTTTGACAAAAAATGTTAAAACACCTTAAAATCTAAGAATTAACATCGGTCTCATAATATCTTTCTAAATGCAAAGTGACAAAGATTTGAGATACTCATATGATTTTTAATTTTTTTTTACCAATCTCTCTGCCTTATTAAAAATTTAAATCTCTTATTTTTTAAAGCATCATCGTTACCACGAAAAGTCAATCTCAAATCCGATAAGATAATAATAAATGCAAAGTGACACAAATTTGAGATTCCCATGCGATTTTTTAAAAAATTTACCATTCTCTCTGCCTTTTTAAAAATTAAATCTCTTGCTTTTGAAAGCATTAATTCATCGTTACCACGAAAAGCCAATATCAAATCCCATAAGATAATAACATAAACAAAGGGAAACACATCATCTTCCAGAAAAATACACGCTTAGACACAAGTGTTTTTTTTTTTTTTGAGGGAGCTTAGACACAAGTGTTTGAACATTAAATTCATGCACAAATACATAATTGAAAAAAAGCAGGGAAATAAAATAATTAAATAACATTTATTTTTTAAATAATTAAATAAAATGTATTTTTATGTGTATGAGTCTAAGTGGCGTGTCCAAAAACTTGTATTCAAGCAAGAATTTTTCCCTCCTTTGATATACTATGTTCCAACTTATTACCAAATTCAAGAAATCAATCATGATTAAACTTACGGAATAATTGCTTTAAGGTTTGATTTGGCTGCAACAGGGCGTGGATAAAAAATAAGCCAAAGAAAGAGACAGAGAGGAGACAACGAAATTAGAAATGAAAAGCACACCAAAAAAAAAAATTTAGAAATGAAAAACAATATTTTTACATCAAGATTTTGATAATAAATACATTTGTCCTTTGATTTTATGTATTTATAAAATTAGGACAAAACTTAGGTACAATTTTTTAGGTGCTTTTTCGTATGGTTTTTGACTAAAAATACATATTTTTTTTTGATATAACAAACTATGAGAAAATTATGAATTTGAGAAAATTATAGTAAATTTAGTTTAGAATCAATCGAAAGACACCCAAAGAATTGTACTTAAGTTTTTTCCTTTATTTGTGAACAAAACTTAGGTACAATACATATTACCATAAATATCAAAGGAGAGGTAGAGATAAATATATATTTTTAATAAATTGTATTGTTTGAACATCAACAGAAAAATTAATTTCATTTTCAAAGGAGAGGTAGAGATAAATACACAGTCTATTACAAATAAATAATTTTTATTTCTGTCTTTTCTACGTTATCCTTTGATGAATTGATGATGTTTTATCCATATCAAAAAAAAAATCATATTTACTTCATCTTTATTTTTATAATAAGTTATTCTCTTCATCGCAAGAACATCAAACATCTTCATCTCATTTCATTTAAAACATGATCTCCAACTCCTTTTTTAAAAATCGAATCATATTTATCATTAAGGTAAACTACACCCAATTCATCGGTAATTTAAACCTCACCTCATTTCTTTGATATTCGGTGGGTATACAGGGGTATGGTTTGTGGATGTGAAAAGTTAATTTTTTTTTTGCCGTCTAAGACATAAATGCAATATTTATTTTATGTTTATATAGCTTTTGTTCAAGGCATTGAGGCACTAACTCAATCACAAGTCCTTTTATATATATTAGTTTTATGTTACGTAAACAAATACAACACAATACATTTCTTGTGGTTGTTCTCTAGCTACCTTAACTTCCTTATATTCATTCCCACCATTTCCTTAAATCTCTTTTCTTTCAAAGTGACATATGAACTTGGAAGGCATGAACGTTCAGGAACTGGTGTCGGTGTTGCGAATAGCATTTCTGACAGAAGAATTTGATAGAATTGAAGGGATTTTAGTGAGTAGATATAAGAGACTAGAAAATGAGATTATAGATCTTCAAGAGAAGGTTGAAATGGAGAAAATAACGAGGTTTCAAGCCGAGGAAGATTTGAGAAAAAGAGAGGAACTGTGTGAAAAAGGGAAAAGAGCACAAAATAATTATGAAAAGTTGTTGAAGAAAGTCAAGAAAACTAACTTAGACATTGGAGAGTTAAGAAAGAAGAACAATGAATTGGTGTTGGAAGTTTGTGAACTAAGAAAGTTGAAGGAGAAATGGGTGAATGATAGCAAAAATGCATATGGGGTCAGAAAGAGTGAGTTGTTGCAGAAATCAATTAAGAAGAATATTGAGGCTCTTGGTGTTCATTTTATCACTGATTTTGAAAACAAAGATGAAGAGAGTGAATATGAGATTGGCAATGACATTGTGGAGCCTAATACTTGGCAAACAAGTGAACCACCCAACAAAAGGAGCAAGAATGCTCAAGGTGCATCATCAAGTATAAAAATTACTCCTTAATGTTTTTTTAATTTGGTTAGCAGCAGTCGCATTTATATATATGAGATCGTTAGTTTAGACCAAGCTAAAGAAACATCAAATTTTAGGTTAACAAGTGTACACATTTTTATCTGGAAAAAAAAAAATTCACTTACACCAATTCAAACCAATTTAAAATAAAGGATAATTTAGTAAATTACACTCAATTTTTAATTTTCAATAAAACATCCCATAAGTTGTTTCATAAATTTACAATAATAGCATTTTGTTTGATAAAATTTGGTGTTGGTTAAAATGGGGCATTATCTTTTAGGTTCGTGATTAAGTTGTTCCTTAAAAACAAAAAAAATAATACATAAGGTTTTCATCTTTATGTCTTGATCCTTTTATAATCTAAACTAAAAAAAATATTGTTCTTGGTTTCCTTAACTTTTTTAATAAACTTATTTATGCAATTTTACTTTTATTATCATAATTATAGTTAATAGTTTCTTATCAGTTATGACACAAACTAGAGGAGCTACAATTGATGCTTCCCATTGTAGACATAGACATCCGATTACATGTAGGGAGCGTGCAGCTGCGGCTAGACATGCACCTATAGTAGAGGAACGACAAGAGAATGAAAATGTTCATATGTCGGAGGAGGTCATTGTGACGGACAACGTTGTTGTCCCTCAATCGTATGTGCAGGTATGACGAATCTTAATTACATTTTGAATTATGGGTGTTAATTTGAATAATAGCTTAGTGTATTTAAAGCCATGGTTGTTTGTTGCAATGTGGAGTTGTGATTTGTTTTAATGTCATATGATTTGAGTGGACAAACATCGAAGAGGGGCCTAAAACAAAGATTTTGAAGTGTTTTTCTTGAACCAAGTTAGTAACATATGTTTTAAAAAATGGGTAGGGTGGGTGCTTCTTAAATGTGTATAAGGGATTCTTGTTACTTATTGTTGAATTTGGTGGGTTAAAATAAAATAGTAAAAACTCAGTGTTATTGTTTTAAGATTATTGTTCTTGATTCATGAGTGTGATGAAATTATATATATATTTAATTTGTGATTGACCTTGCTTATATGAAGGGGATGGTTTCTTGTACTTGTTCTAACTTTGGATAGTGGATACTATGCATGGTTCAATTTGTTGTTGATTGTTTTTATAGGAACAAACGACTACACAAAACAAAGCAAAGAGAGAAGAGTTTGACAAATTCCAGTTCACATCATTGATTCATCAAGAGCGATATTATAAGTTTTTGGCCAACAAAAAGTTTGTGGTAGAAAAAAATTTCGATTTGGAAGGGAGCGAATTCTCGTGTATTCATAAAATGATAGAGTCTAGAGGATGGGTGGAATTGACATCGTTTGCAAAAGATGCTAGTACGACAATAGCTAAAGAGTTCTTTGCAAATGCATATCAGGAGCCTGCTAAGAATGATCGAAAGAAATTCACTAGTTTTGTGAGAGGGAAGAAGGTTCCATTTCATGATAAAGTTATCAATCAAATGTTTAGACTTGAGAACTATGAGAAGTGTTCATTTGAAGCAAGAAAGGCCAAGGGTTCTAACGTTGATCATCAGGAGATTCGTAGTACTCTGTGTAAGCCCGAGGCTGATTGGGTTAGGAACAAAGATGGAACACCAACAAAACTTCGCACGTGTGACCTCACACCCGTTGCTAAAGTATGGGCAATGTTTGTTTTGCGCACCTTGCTCCCATGTTCAAATAGATCAGACTTGACCATTCTAAAAGCTAACTTACTGACTGCAATCCTTAAGGGTGAACCAGTGAATGTTGGTCGTCTCCTAGCAAATGACCTTTGGGTCACAGCGAATTGTGCTTCTTCCTCGAGTTGGATCAACCATGCATCATTAATACAAAAGCTTTGTGAGAGGGAGAGGGTGTACCCTAAAGAAAATGAGGAAATGGTGAATCCATTTGGGGCGATCAACACAAAATGGATAGAAACGCATTGTAACTTGTAAAATTGTATTGCATCCACACGGGTAGCGAAACCTTGGTTACAATATTTGATGTATTATTATAGAATATTAATCTTTAAAGTTTTTATAAAAAAATAAATACGTGAAATTATTGGAAATTTATAATTGATTGGACACACATGAACCTAAACAATACAGAAAGTGGAATTGTAGTCGCGACGGAGTAAAGAAATGATCTAATTGCAGATGACTCTTGGCGGTGTATACACCCTGATAAGAGTTGAATCTTGTATTTAACTGAGGGCATCAATTGTTTGGACTACTTTGCTGCAACATGGTTCTACATCCCTTTGCATTCTTTTATTGTAGTCGAGTCATTTGTTTCAAACATGCTTTTGATGTATTATCCTTCATCACGTTTTGTTGACTTTCCATTGCCTGTAGTAAAAAATACAAACAAATGCCATAAGTAGTTAATTAGTCAATATTTTCATTGTATCTAATGCAGGAACTGACTGTATATGATGCATAACGACCATTTACAATTTAACTAAAAAGCTGAATTAAATAGGCAATGGATTTGCACATGAAGAAATAATATTTAAGGTACTTGACATTTCAATATTTAAGGTTTCTACGGATACTGTAAAGTTATGAAGTACCTAATAGAAGAATATGTATTTCCAATTTAAGGCAATCCTATTCCTATTGGCATAGTAAAATTGAATGGCATAATGGGGTTGGAATATTTAAGTTATTATTAGATTAAAATTTAAGGGATCCACTGTGGCGTTAGTTCACAACATTGAACTGATATGATTGCTTATAACAGATGTTTGGTTTTCAACCACATTTCACATTGTCATTAAACTAATTATCAATGAAGAGAAAAGGGGAAAAGAACTACTCTCTGATAGAGAAGTTCCACATACCACACTCATGCTAACTTCATATAATTTTATTACAAATGTTAGAACATCACCTAGAAACAAAAGATTAAATAAGAAAACGAAAGAGAAAGACAATGAACACACGATCTTGTTAATGCAGTTCGGCCAATTGTGCCTACCTCTACGACTATAGAGAAGCTATAGTTCCGTTTCTATTACTGTGATGAGAATATAGTACTACTACTACGATTCAGTGTCATATATATATATGAGCCATACTTCAACATCAAACTATGTCACTTATACGAAAGACATAAGTGCAGTAATATTGTTCCTCCAAGATAGGGCTGTAGCAAGCTTCTGCTCTCTCTTTATTCCCTCTTTTTCCATTTAATAGATATCCACAGTGCCTAAAATTTAATCTTGCTATGCAGTCATGGTAGCAGATCAATCAGAAAAGGGCAATCAAGGCCTTGCTCTCATTTCTGTTCAAGTTGAAAGATAAAATGCAGAAATGCTCTTGTTGCTGCCTGCTAGTTCTGGTCAAATATTAATTGACAAGGTGTTCCTGATCCTTTCTTGTTTAGTTATTTAACACATTTTATGTTACAAAAGTAAATTTACTGGTTAGAATATGTTGACTAACAACAAAGGCGGTTTTGCAAGTCTATGATAGGGCTCATGAGACCAACTGCAACTAGATCTAATAACTCAAATTAAGCACTCTCCATTTACAGTCCAAATCTAAAGCCACAATAAAACTAGATCAAATACGAGTGACAAGATTGTCACACTCACATCAAACTTATTTTAAACACGAAGAACTAACACAGTAGAGGAAATAATCACAATTCTAAAACTATGACATTTGCACCATTTGATTCATGGTTGTACCATGGTTCCTTCTCATTCTTGTTCTCCTTGTTAGTCTTCTCTTAGGCTGACCACCAAATATCATCACAATCCATCTAGGCTTTCCAATCAAAAACATATAATATCCAATGCCTATTCCAATCACAAATCCACATCCATATCCAATTGCCACTGCTTTCCATCCAAATCCAAATTTCTCTTCACTCCAAAAGCTGTTGTTGGGTGAAATTGGAGAATGATGTTCAGGTCCACAATTCTTGGACAAGGGAAATCCACATAATCCCAAATTTCCTTCATAGGAATCATTTGTAAATGTATTGAACTGCTTTCCTTGAGGTATTTCTCCCACAAGATGGTTATTAGAAAGATCCAAGACTTCAAGAAAGTCCAAATTGGTTAACTTTACAGGAATCCGACCAGTGAGCATATTTGACGAGAGATCCAATGATTCCAAGTTTGTCAAGTTTCCCATGGATTGGGGAATGTGACCAGTGAGTTTGTTATATGAAAGGTTAAGCCCTTTGAGATCATGAAGCTCTCCAATAACATCTGGAATAACCCCATCAAATTTATTTCTTGAAAAATCAATACTTGCAAAGATTTTTGGAATTTTCACAAGTGGGGTTTTGTTTCCTTTTGTCGCCACAGTTACATAATCATAGTACTGTCGACCCACTATATCTATTTCCATATATTGATAAAATCCATCCTCTTCTGCTTCAGTAACACTCTTCGTGGTTTGATAATTTTTTAAATAGGCTTTTGGTAGCGGACCACTGAAGTCATTGCCAGAGATATCAACAATTAATAAACTGGGAAATGGATGTTTGATCTTTAAATTGGAAATAGGACCATGCAACTTGTTGTTACTCAAAACCAACACTTTCAAATGAGACAGAGTTGGAAGCCACTCAGGAAAATTGCCTTCTATTTTATTGTTGCCAAGATTTAGAACATTCAGGTCCATGCAGTTGGACAAAGAATTAGGCAAATGGCCTTCTAATTGGTTGCCATAGAGATTTAGAGTATGAAGCTCACTGTCCTTTGAAAAGTTACTTGGCAAAGTGCCATAAAATTTGTTCATTTGTAGATCCAAAACTTCAAGGTATGATAAATTAGCAAGACATTGTGGAATGATACCTGTCAATTTGTTGTTTGCCAAGTTGAGAAGTCCTAGTGAACTCATATTGCAAATTGACACAAAGATTTCACCCCGTAGTAAGTTATAGCTTAGATCAAGGCCACCGACCTGATAATTATTCCTTGAGATTTCTTCTATTGACGTGAACAAATTTTGAGAGAGATTCAAAAATCCGGATGATCTCATCATTTTTAGTGACCAATTTGGCACTCTTCCATTAATTTTGTTATTAGACAGATCAAAATATTTCAAATTTGAAAGTTTTCCTGATAATTTTTGAAATCCAGTCAAACTCAAAGAAGACAAATCCAATTCTGTTAGTTGAGAAAAATTGTAAATGACATTGGATTCAAAGTTTAGTGACAATTGACTATTAGTGACAATTTGAAGTTTGGAGAAGTGTTGAAAATCAACAACACCACTGAAGTTGTTTGATGATAGGTCTAGTCTAGTTAGGTTTATAAGTTTGAAAATTGATTCTGGAATATTGCCTTCTAGTTTGTTGCTGGATAGATATAGCTCCTCTAAGGAATATGATGAGATTGCAATGATATGCCCTGTAAGTCGGTTATTTGATAGATCTAAATCTACCAAAGAAGGAAAGGAAAACAAGGAGGGAGGAATTAATCCATTTAACAAGTTGCCATTTAAAAACAAATAAGTTAGCTTTTGGAACCCTGTAATTTTGTTGGGTAGAGGACCCTCTAATTTATTATAAGAACACTCTAATGTAACAAGATGAGTCAAACTAAATATTGAAGATGGAATTTGTCCTTTTAAATTGTTAGACTCTAGATACAGTTCTTGCAGTTTGGTCATCCCACCAAACACATCTGGTATTTGACCGCTAAATGAATTGTATGAAAGATGTAAGTGAGTGAGACGTCGAAGCTTGAAAAGTATGAAAGATTGTTATAGGACAGACTCAAGGAAGTAAGATGTGTGAGGTTCGAAAAAGACAAAGGAATTGGTCCTTGGAATTGACAGCTTGAGATATGCAAGTTACTGAGAGAAGCACTACAACTCAGTTCAGGAAGCTTACCTTGAAGGTTGAAATTTTGTGACATGTCTAGTTCTTGAATGCCTGGTAAGCAGAGAATGTTATTTTTCAAGTTTCCGCTTAATCCTGTATGTGCAAGATTAAGAGTGACCAAAGTGGAAGAATGATTGAAGAGCAAATCCATGGAGTTTGGTCTTATTGAAGACATATCCGTGTCATCCAAAAATAGTTCGCTTAAATTAGTTACGTTTTGCATAAGCCTATTTAAGGTGGTTTCTTTCCAAACTAATTCATAATTCTGAGAGAGATGAAGTGATTGTAATTTGGAGAGGTGTGAGATTTGAATTGGAATTTCACCTTCAAAGTAACATGAAGAAAAGTCGAGATGTGCAAGACTCAAAAACCGACCAAACTTAGAATGAAAATGGGAGGCGGAGAAATCATTGTTAGAAAGGTTGAGTGTTTGGAGATGAACAAGATAGAAAAGAGTATTATTAGGATGGAATATACCTTGAAGGCCTTCACAGCCAAGGTTGAGGCCAACCACACGACCATAGACGGTGTTACATGTGACACCGGGCCATGAGCAACAATCAGTCTCATTTTTCCATGTTGTTGTTTTCAGAAGAGGTTCACCACAACCATTGTAATCAGTGTTTATAGTGAATGATGACTTGAATTGAAGCAATGCAGAACTCTCATCATGATGGCATAAGAAATTGAAAGAAGAAGAGAAAGATGGAAAATTGAAGAGTAAAAGAAGTAAACATAAAAACAACCACCCCATGGATGATTTATTTTGCTTGATCAAATACATATGACGTGGGAAATGCTAATAGTTTGTATGAATATGAAATAAAATCAATAAGAAAGAAGTCTGTATGAAATATGGTAAAGAACGTAACATAAATATTTATAGCCAAATTACATTACAATATATATAGCACAATCTATTTGAGGCAAAATTTAGTTTTAATGGTCTTGGCTTGGTGACCATACATAGGAGACAACATTAGGTAAAGGTGACTAATTATTAATACCTTTCTTTTCATTGAAAATAATTTGTCGATAAATCCATTGGAATCGAAAGGCTGAAAAATGTCTATCCAATTCAATTCACACTTGAAAAATATTCGAAGTGTCACACACGTAAATGTGAGACACCTCTCGTAATCCATTAGTTACACTTTTAATACTACATCTTATCTTATTATATTGTAAGAGAAAATTTTGTAAGCAAAAGTTGATGTATTTCATCTAAAATTAGACCAAATACATCGTGTCTTTTTTTGTTGAATATGGTACATCAATTTCCTTTTAGAAGTCTTCTCCAAATATTTCATTTCAATTCAAGTCATTCCATTAATGGTTGGTTTGATTTTTCATCTCAAACGTCTTTAATTCTATATCTCGTGCTTATCTTTTGAATACGTGTAATAACTTTCACAAGTCATCCCATTAAGCACGCTGGAAATTAACCAATATGAAAAAAATGATCATGACTTAGGTAGAAAGACACTTGATAGAAAGACAAAAGTGAAGTAATCTTCTTGTTAATTCATTCCTCCAAAATAGTGTTGCAACTAACTTCTATTTTGAGCATCTTCCAGTAAGCACCTATTTCACAACTTATTAATTATCATTCTATTTGTGGCTCACTTTTATTAAAAAAGTCAGCAATTGATGCAATATTTGATGTGACAGATATTAGATTCTTTATGCAGGTTAAAAATTTGGAAAAACACGAATGTGTAAGACAAACTTATAAATGATGATGCATGTAAGACAAACTTGAATGTGTAAAATGTGGTTTGGGATCTTTAGTTCAGAGCATTAAAAGTTTCTCGATCCCGACTACATTGGTAACCATTCATGCATCACACCATGGTCATTCTTCTAACATTTAGTGAGGTTTTCAATTCTCTTTTATCACCTAACATTCAATTTTAGATCGCATTGTTTTTGTTATATGTGTGCCAACAAAATTATTTGTTCATAGTGACACTTAAATCATTGCTAAGCATAAATAATTAAATTGAGAAAAAAATGCTGGAAAAAAACACAAACTATGGGGAAAAAACAAACATTTCCGACAGAACGAATGAGGCCTCCGTAACCGTCACCGAAGCCAGACAACTCTATAGTGGATGAATGGACAACACACTGCTAGAAGGACAGTGGCTGTAACCGTAATCAAATATTGGGGAGCAACCGTAAATGTAACAGTCACTGGAGCTGGAAGCAGTGAGAATTGAGACAATAATGTTTGAATCCTCACTGCTTCCAACTCTAGTAACAATTACTCCCCGATCTCTGATTACGGTTACAGTCACCGTACCTAAAGGAGTGCATGTTGTTCGGTCATCTGTTGTAGAGTTGTCTTTGGCTCCCACGATTACGAAGGCTTCATGCGTTGCTAGAAAAGTTTGTTTTTCACTTTAAATTTTTGTTTTTTCAGCATTTTTACTTAGTTAAGATCAAATAATTTTTTTATCACACTTACATAACGAACAGAAATGGAATGTTAGGTGATAAAAAAGAAATGAAAACCTCATTAAGCAAAAATTAGTCCTTGAATTATATTTACTATAAAATAGTCTCTGAGTTATATTTACTATCAAAAATAGTCATTACAAATTAATAAAGTTACTATGTTGCCTGGCGTCATTCAAAATCGGAACTTTATTTTTTGTTCTTATGTGCAAATTTCATAGGGAGAACAGGTGATTTGCTCGCAAGGTAATGGTTTGAGATTCTCACAATTTACCAATATCTCTCTGTCTTTTTGAAAAATATATATCTCTTTTTTTTGAAAGCACCCATTCATCATCACCACGAAATGCCAATCTCATAAAATAATAACATAAACAAAACATATCATCTTTTGATACATTATGTTCCAATCAATTACCAAATTCAAGAAACCAATCATGATTAAACTTATGGAATAAGTCCTTTAAGGTTGATTTGGTTGCACATGAGATAAAAAATTAGCCTAAGAAAGAGACATAGATAGAGGAGACAACAAAATTAGAAATGAAAAATAATATTTTACATCAAAATTTTGATAAAAAAATACCATGCCGTTTGATTTATGTATTTATGAAATACACGTAACCGATACAAATTAAAGGAGAAGTAGAGATAAATATATAGATTTTTGTTAGGTAAACGAAATGACAAATAACCATGGAAACTCACACACATAAGTGGAGGTGTTGGAGTTTGAACTCCCGGTCACGACGTCTGGCCTAACCAGTTTAATATTTTTATCGGTTGAGGTACATGTATTTATATCTTGTTTAGGTTGATGTTCAAACAATACCGTTCATTAAAAACAATTAATATTTTTTTTCTTTGATATTTGGTGGATATACAAGGCTATAATTTGTAGATGTGAAATGTTATTTTTATATTTATTTTTTTGCCGTGTAGGAGACAAAAACAATATTTATATGTTTATAGCTTTTGTTCAAGGCATTGAGGCACCAACTCAATCAATCACAAGTTCTTTTATATGTACTAGTTTTATGTACCGTAAACAAATACAGCACAACATTTTTTATGGTTGTTCTCTAGCTACCTTAACTTCCTTCTATTCATTCCCACCATTTTCCACTAAAGTATGAGTGACCATACGAACTTGGAAGGCATGAACATTCAGGAACTGGTGTCGGTGTTGCGAACAACATTTCTGACAGAACAGTTTGATAGAATTGAAGAGGTTTTAGTGAGTAGATATAACAGACTAGATAATGAGATTAAAGATCTTCAAGAGAAGGTTGAATTGGAGAAAATAACGAGGTTTCAAGCCGAGGAAGATTTGAGAAAAAGAGAGGATCTGTGTGGAAAAGGGAAAAGAGCACAAAATAATTATGAAAAGTTGTTGAAGGAAGTTAAGAAAACGAACTTAGCTGAAAAAGACATCATTGGAGAGCTAAGAAAGAAGAACAGTGAATTGGAGTTAGAAGTTTGTGAACTAAGAAAGTTGAAGGAGAAATGGGTGGGTGATAGCAAAAATGCATATGGGGTGAGAAAAAGTGAGTTGTTGGAGAAATCAACGAAGAAGAATATTGAGGCTCTTGGTATTCCTTTGATTACTAATTTTGAAATCAGAGATGAAGAGAGTGAATATGAGATTGACAATGACAGTATGGAGCCTAATGCTTTGCAAACAAATGAACCACCCAACAAAAGGAGCAAGAATGCTCAAGGTGCATCATCAGGTATGGAAATTATGCATGCATCTCTTATTTCTTATTCCTCCCTACTCTTTTTTACAAACATTGACATTTTCACACAAAAAAAAAGTAGTTATGAAAAGAGTCTTGACTTTCAAGTCGTTACTGTCTGGACTACTAAGTCGTTAATAATTTGACTATCAAGATGTTTTCATATTCTAATATTACCCTTTGGGTATTAGGATTATGTTTGCAAAAAAAATGCTATGGTAGATTTCTAGTTTGCTTGGCAGATGTGATTTTTGTGGGTGTAAAGGAATGGCGATGTTCAAGAGCAATGTAAATGTTTATAATTATGGTGTCAATACTCAATGGCAGATGTGATTTTCCTTGGTCTAAGGTCACTGTTGTTAGAGATACAATAGTAAAATGTGATATTCATGCTAGAAACTGATTTGACGAATGACGGAAGGAAATAATGTCAAAACTTTCCCTAGAGAGGGGGAACCACTCGAAAGTTTGATGGACCTCACATTTCCATGCTTTCCCTCATTTAAAATTTAAATCTTTGTGTTACACTTCCTATTCCTTCCTGATCATACTTCATTTTTCTTCTGTTCTTCGCATTTTGGTCTCCGTCCCGTCCATCGTTCCAACCTTCATTGTAATTCCTCTGACATATGCAATTTTACTTTTATTATCATAATTATAGTTAGTAGTTTCTTATCAGTTATGACACAAACTAGAGGAACTCCAGTTGATGCTTCCCATTCTAGACATGGACATCCGATTGCAAGTAGGGAGTTTGCAGCTAGACATGCACCTATAGTAGAGGAACGACGAGAGAATGACAATATTCATATGTCAGAGGAGATCATTGTGACGGACAACGTTGTTGTCCCTCTATCATATGTGCAGGTATGACGAATATTAATTACATCTTGAATTATGGTTGTTAATTTGAATATTTGCTTGGTGAATTGACGAATTTTAGATGGAGTTGAGCCGCATAAAATGTATTTAAAACCATGGTTGTCTTTTGCAATCTGGAGTTATGATTTGTTTTAATGTCATATGATCTGTTGGTTTCTTGCTTATATGAAGGGGATGGTTTCTTGTACATGTTTTAACTTTGGATAGTGGATACTATGCATGGCTCAATTTGTTGTTGATTGTTTTTATAGGAACAAATGGCAACACAAAACACAGCAGAGAGAAAAAAGGTTGCCACCAACCCATCATCTAGCAACTTTGACAACTTCCACTTCACATCATCGGTTCATCAAGAACGCTATTCTGAATTTCTGGCCAACAAAAAGTTTGTGGAAGAAAAAAATTTCCGGTTGGAAGGGAACAAATTCTTAGATATCCAAGTGATGATAGTGTCCAGAGGATGGGTGGAATTGACATCGTTTGCAAAAGATGCTAGCACGACATTAGCTAAAGAGTTCTTTGCAAATGCATATCAGGGTCCTGCTAAGAATGATCGAAAGAAATTCACTAGTTTTGTCAGAGGGAAGAAGGTTCCATTTCATGAGAAAATTATCAATGAATTGTTTGGGCTTGAGAACTATGAACAGTGTTCCTTTGAAGCGAGAAAGGCCAAGGGTTCTAATGTTGATCATCAGGAGATTCGTAGTACTCTGTGTAAGCCCGAGGCCGATTGGGTTAGGAACAAAGATGGAACACCAACAAAACTTCGCACTTCTGACCTCACACCCCTTGCTAAAGTATGGGCAATGTTTGTTCTGCGTACCTTGCTCCCGTGTTCAAATGTGTCAGACTTGACCATTCTAAAAGCAAACTTGCTGACAGCAATCCTTAAGGGTGAACCAGTCAATGTTGGTCGTCTCCTAGCAGATGACCTTTGGGTCACGGCAAATTGTTCTTCTCTGTCGAGTTACATCAACCATGCATCATTGATATGCAAGCTTTGTGAAAGGGTGAAGGTGTACTCTAAAAAGAAGGAGGAAATGGTGAAGCCATCGGGGGCGATCAATGCAAAATGGATAGAAACCCATTGTAACTTGTAAAATAGTATTGCATCTACACGGGTAGCGCAACCTTTGTTACAATATTTGAGGTATAATTATAGAATATTAATCTTTAAAGTTGTTATAAGCATATAAATAAGTGAAATTATTGGAGATTTATAATTGATTGAACACACATGAATCTAAATAATACTGAACGTGGAGTTGTACTCATGATGGAGTAAAAAAAAAAGATCTAATTGCAGATGACTCTTGGCAGCGTATACGCCATGATTAGAGTTGAATCATGTATTTTACTGAGGGCTATTTTGGTTCCTCTACCTGTGTTTGGGCTATTTCACTGCAACATGGTTCTGCATTCATTTGCATTCTTTTCTTATAGTCAAGTCATTTGTCTTAAACACTAAATTTAACATCAAATTTCACCCATATTCAAGCTGAACCAAATTAAATATAAAGTACGTTGTTATTATGCTCATCATGAAATGTCTACTTAATTATATTTTTACTTGATTATATTGCAACGATGCATCTCATACATAAAATCATATATACTAAAGTACATATTACTCCATGCACAAAGGCAAAAAACATTATTATTGTCTCCTCTAAAAAAAGATCATTGTTGTCTGGTTATGCTATCTATCCACAATCATTTTACATGATGTTTACTTATTTATATGATACTGCAAGAAATTGTGGTTTCATTGATGGTGTTCATCAAGAAGGATATATTTACCAGCAGAAGTTTAGTCTTGTGAACATAAAGTTGAAGTGAGACCGTAAGGCCGCTGGATCCTTGTTTCGATCATTTATTCTTCTTCAGAATGTTTCCTTCCTAAACACTATCTTTCAGCATCATATGTGCATTTTACACATTCGAATTTTAAATTCCAGATGTGTAAAATGGACCTTTTCATATTACAACTAACAAATGCATTTATGCAAGTAACTCAAATACAAACTTGAATGTGTAATTGTCTATGAAAAGAAAGGGGAAAAGAACGACTACTCTCTGATAGAGAAGTCTTACAAACCACAATCATAATATTTTTATCATGTTACAAACTATGACAAAAGTGAAGTAAGCTTCTTGATAACTATCATTCTATTTGTGAAGTAAAGTCTGATATTTAATGAATTTTGGAAGAGTATCCCATGTTCTATTTTATATCATCGTATTCTCCAATGTTTTGAAGAGTATCCCATATGTTCTATTCATGTAAAATGAATTGGCCATGACAAAATTGCAAGAATTTCAGTACCTCATATTCTACAATGTTTCATCATCCAAATGTTTTAGGACGTCCCATGAATGAGTAGTCTTCTATAGGATCACACTATCTATCAAATATTGAATGGAGCTACCAACAATGACCTCTGAGTCACAGTAGTGAATTAAGAAATAAGGCCACACAATTTGCAAAATATAAAAGTTAAAGTTTAGATTTCCATAAAACGTCGTTTCAATAGGCAAAGACCAAAACAAACATTAAAAATACTTCAGCACATCACTCAAAATTAATCACGAGAACGTATATTAAAGAACCTATACCTATAGCAAGCTGCTGCTATTTAATTCATTCATGACTCCAATTCAGAAAGAATTCAACCAAACTGGTTAGGAAATATTTCAAACAAATGTGTAAGGTGTTCCATGGTTTCAATTAAGACCAAAAAGAACAACCCAAATTTTTTATCATCAAGCAATTTCTATATTATATTTAGGATCAAAATATTCCTTAAAAATTAATGTAGTGACTATGGAAACTTTCCTATGTGCAAATTTCATAATTATTATTATAATATCTATATGAATAAAAACATAAATATAAATATTAAATTATAAATTTTAATAAAATACAAGATACTAATGTTTGGTATATTAACTTTTATAAATAATCGGTTACAAAATTTCAACATGTATTTTTTTGGATCAATTTTAAAATTTAGTATTTATCACTTATAATTATAATTAGAAGACGATGTCCCGTAAAAGAAAAAAGAAAGATGATGTATATTATGAGCAATAAAAAAGTAGTCAGAGATGTAGTATCTAGAGACAAAAGAATAGCATAAAGAAAAAAACGCAAAAGAAATAAAAATAATCAATATATATATATATAAAAGATCTTCGAGTAACACACATAATTAGAAATTTATAGCTTAGTAGCTTGTTGTTTTAAAAAAAATTAAGAACCACCATAAATCTGACACCATAGCAAAAGTCTACCATAATTGTGTAGATTTAGCTACACTTGAGCAGTCCACCGTCCAGTACTCCTACGAACTTTCAAATTAGGTGGTTGGCTTGCTTGGGGTTTAAATCCAACCAACACAGGTATGATTGGTTCCCAAGTAACGGGTTTAAAAAACGACAATGGTGTGATTATAAAGACTTTCGACATCAAATCATATATTCTTTGTATTTCAGCAACCAAATTAAACTAACTTTTCTTTAAAATATAGCAGAATCACTGGAAGTGTCAAATAACCTAAGCTTCCATTTTACTTGTAGATTCTTTCTATTACAAACAAAAGGAGAGTTTAGGCTGATTGATAGTTCTAGCGATTCTGCTATATTTTGGAGAAAGGTTAGTTTAATTTGGTTGTAGGAATTAAAGAACATATGATTTTCTTTATAATGACACCATTTTCAATTTTAAAACCCGCAATAACTTGGGAACCAACCATGTCAGTTTTGTTTGGATTTAAACCCGAATCAACACACCCACCTAATTTGAGGGGTCATACCATTACAGGAGGGTGGACTCCAATGTAGTTAGCTCAAGTAGACTTTTGCTATGGTTTCACAATTTTGCATGGGAAATCTAGGTCACGAGCAGGGGTTTAACGACAAGAAAGATAGAAAATGATGAAAACAAATGTTATTGGAGCCATTGGTAAGTTAAACATGATTTGAGTGTAAACGTGATAACAAGGATGACAATTGGACCTAGATCCGGTAACCACTTGCAAAGAATAACCGTAATAGATAGGGTAAATAACCGCTTTCATGGGTTCAGGTATGAGCCAAGTAATTACCCGCAAAATTAAAAGATATAGGCGCGGGTAAGGGCCCTACACTGCCTTGCCCTACAACCCACATACATATATTTATAAAATATGATAAATAATTTATTTATTTTTGGTGCACAATTATTTAATTTATTTAGCTATTTAAGCCTAAACCTAAACCTAAAGATTGCTTCATAAAGTAATCACTCCTTCTTGTTGGTGTACAATTTTTTAGAGATATTTTAGATGTTTTTTATTTGGCTAAATATTATAATTCATACTATATTATGTGTTGATATGAAAATTTTGGATCATATTTTATTTTAACTATAATGTTTTTTATTGTCTTTTCATACTTAAAGTACGGGTGATGGATGCGGGTATGGGCACTTGGGTACCCATAAGATATGAACTAAAGTTGTTGCCTACGAGGATACGAGTTCGGTTACAAACATTTTTTACAAACACATGTATGGAAAGGGACACTATACAACCCTGCCAATAGGGTACCTATGGCCATCCCTAATTGATAACCCAATCTGTACCGGTGAGAGAAAGAGAGAGAGGCAAAGAGAGATGGAGCTAAAGAGAGAGGATCGATGATGGTGTGAATGATGATTATTATAGATGAAAGTTTGTTAATTACTTCATTTCTTTGGCAATTTATGTGTAACACGCGTGAATTAACTGATGATTATTATGGATGGAAATTTGTTAGACCATCCACAATGCAACATTCCATTTGGGTGTTTAAACGGGTTCCGACTGTACATGTCACTCATTTTATAATAATCATTCAATCTCTCCAACCCAGCATCTCAAAATAATTATTAATTGGGTCCCAGCAATAACTCTATATCATTACATTTTAACAATAATTTATATACTCATTCATAATTATACAATTTTAAAATATTGAAGTAATTTAATTATAAATTATTAAAAAAACAAACATTTTTATTTTATTTTTGTTAATAATTCAATAATAAGTTGAAACTTGTAAAAACAATATAAAATGAAGGTGGATTCTAGGGTGAGGGTCCAATTAGGTCCCTCACCAGTGGACCACGAGAAAAACACCGTTAGATAAAATAGATGGTTAAGATTTATTCAAATTAAAAGTGAGAACATATACAATTACTCACATTCAATTTTATCCTAAAATGGTTTCCACCTCTGTTATCGTTAATGTTGTAAATCTGTCCATAAACTGGCACGCTTTTCCCCTCAAACAATTCAAACCATCAAAATTGAAAATCAAGTTATGAACCCTACGATTTACAAATTTCTTTTCTGTTAAACAAAGTCTCTTTTACAAAAGCTCATTTATTCATCAAAGTCTCTAAAATATCCAACATGGAAGTTCCATTCTTAGCACAATCATGGCGTGAAATGAAACGAGGGAATTGATGTGTTCATAAAACTAAACCCTTCTTGAATCGTTTGATAATACTTTTAATTTGATGGATGTTGATGTTTGGTTGCATAAGAAATGGATTTAGGGGATTCCAAAGCTAGTTAGAATTTTCATATTTTCCTCCTCCAAATCTTTGATTTCTATTTCATCGTCTGATTTTGGACTGAAAAGAGGGAATT
>Ga0228710_1005774_pt1 | contig 19092 bp, 14 predicted proteins | sample MedpolnodulmetaG_FD_177995 | JGI IMG/M metagenome (GOLD analysis project Ga0228710, IMG submission 177995) | Root nodule microbial communities from Medicago polymorpha collected in Santa Monica, California, United States - pink nodules | ecosystem: Host-associated > Plants > Roots > Nodule...
TTTCGCGTTTGATCCTTTTATTTGGCGTTGGTCTCAATTTTTTTTGTGTTGTATATTTGTTGCCTTAGGTTCAATTTTTAACATCGTTTAGCTCTTGACGATATCGAAGAGCATGATTTTGGATAGTGGCAAAAAATATTGTCGTTTGGCTATATGTTTAATGGATGACATTGTTTTAATTTGCAATTTACATTGTCTTTTGAATTTGTAAATTGGATGTCTTTTGTAAGAGGTGTTTTACCCAGTTATTGGTTATTTAAAAAGAAGGATTATTTTAGACTCTCATTGTTAGAGTAAGATTTCGTTTATACTAGGAAACACATCTTTTGCTTTGTTTAGGTATGTCTTTTGGATATACGAAAATTTCATTTCTTTTTTTGTTTACAAGTTTCATTCCCAGTTAATTTATGTCCCACTTTTTGTGGAAATTCAGTTTTGCTACCCTTTAGTGATGGGGGTATTAAAGGGATGAAATAGTTTTCATTCGGAATTTCATTGTCTTTTGAATTTGTAAATGTTATCTCATTTGTAAGATTCCAATTATTGTTTATTTTATTAGGTGTTTGTTTTAAATTTTTATTTTTATTGTTGACCGAGTAAAATTTAGTTTATATAAGAATACACCTATTTTAATTAACTGAAGAGTCACCATAAAGTATATCGATGCGTATGTAATACAATCATCGATGTTATAGGTTTTAAAATTGCATCATTATTCATGGATTAAATTTATTTGTAATTTAATCTGAACCTATATTTCTATATTGATATATTTTAATCAATCTATCTCATTCTCTCTCTTTCCCTTGCCATGTTACAGTCGTGCATTTAATTCCTAATTTTTTTTTACCTTTTTTTTAATTTTATTTACCTCAATTACCTTAATCCCTCTTTGTGTTTGTTGAGTCATTTCTTTTCCTTCTTTTCCTATATATACAGCATGCCACCTCTCTACTAGAAGGTAACCCATCTCTTTAATATAATTTTTTTCCTAATTAACTCTATGGTTTTTCCAACGTCTTTCCCGTTGTGAAATTTGTATGTGCTGGTGTTTGCTCGAGTGTTTCTGTTATTCTCTAAAAAACTTAAACTAACTTTGTAGGAACATTGTGCTAAAAATATGGTTTTGCCTTTCACAAACCTGGCCTCTCTAGCAACTGGTAGGGTGGACTGGAAGATCAAGGTTAGGGTGATTCGAAGGTGGTCTGTTGAGAGCAGCTTTTTCCGTGGTCGTGTTGGTAGCATTGAGCTCATTTTATTGAGTCCTAGCCTAACACTTTTTGTATCGATGTGGAGCTATGTTGTATAATATATCCATTTTTTTCTTTAAAAAAAAAAAACTGATACACACATGTTCGCACGACATAAACCACTGATTATATTATGGTTTCTTAAAAAAAGTAGTGTTTTGGGACAAAATTAAAATGCTTAACGTATTAAAGATTAGGGACGGAGAATGTAGTAAATTTTTATATCTCTAATAACCCCTACAAGTTAGAAGGTGTTTCACAACCTTCTCGCATGAAAAAGTTGAAAGGAAATTCCAAAAATATATCACCGTACAAAAATGGTTGTTCAAAATTCAAATGACACACCTCCGCATGAAAATTAAGATTAAACTTAAAAGTATGGCAGCTAGGATCCGAGACGTCACTACATTGAATTCTAGCCACAAAATTACAACATCATAATCATTCAACTTGATTAAACTTAAAAAGAATATTAAATTCCACATTCTATATACTTATAAGAAAAATAATTTACCTTCTAGCCGAACTTCAGATTAGGCCCTGTTAGAGATTGCACATCCGGAGAAAGATGCAAACAACTTAATCTCGCAGAAGACAATTGGAGGTATAATAGATTGTCCAACTTGGTACACAAATTGCTTTGTGTTGGGCAATCCGAAAGACTGTGCCCTCACCAATTCATGATTTGAATTTTGTCTTCTCTATACTCACGTACTAGTTTCAACTTAAGTGTGCAAAATACAGTGCATATTTGTAGAGGACACAGTCTTTCGCAAAGCCATACACAAAACAATTTGTGTACCAAATGGGACATCTATTATAACCCCCAAATGTCTTCTGCGAGGTAAAGCTGCTTCCCATCTTTCTCTAGCTGTGCATTTCCCTCAGCACATATCAGAGCCACAGTAATCATGAGAATTAAACAAAATTGATACTTTTCGACATTTGATTTTGTTTATGAGAATGTAATTACACAGACGGTCCAATTTATAGAACTTTTGATTACTTAAAATGACATGTGAATCAATTCAATTGGCTTTGCGTGTGTAATTTCATTTTCACTAAATTGGTCCATAGGTTGTTGAAAACGTGTAACCATGGTATTAATTGAAACGAGAGGAAGTTACAAGTCATTCTCACTATGCATATTGGAGTATGTATGTATTAAACACAGGTTGTTGGACGATCGTAATAAAGTTCAATTGTTTTTTATATTTTTTTTTTTTAGGGAAATTGTTTTTTATATTTGAACATCCAAATTCTTTTTTAAAATTCAATTGTTTGATCTCCTTACTTAATACACTAACCCTTTTAAAAACAAGCCTTCAAAAAAAAAGTTTTTCAAAAACAAAAGAAACAATAAAGTAATAGTCTTTTTCTTATCATGTTTTTTTCATCTTTGCATACTCGTTACAAAAAATGCGTTACCTGGAGTAAAGGTCCAATGAAGAGTTAAAATCATGGATCATGCTAACTTGTACTCTTAATTGTGTCCTTAGAATACATGTTAAGCATTTCACTAATGGTAAGGATTTATTGTAAAAAAATAATATTTAACATTTTAAGCAATAAATTAACACAATTTTCAGTACATAATTTATATTAATAGAATTCCCTAAGTTCACACGTGTTTACACTGATTTTTGGTAAACAACCGCTGGTTTAAAAATAGTTACTTGCAAGATCAACCAGTAAATCTTAAGGACATATTGTGCTTTCTTTCTTCAAGAAATTCATGATTGTTCTTCAATAATATAAGAAAATTATGAAGATGATTATCGAATTTAACTTAGTTAAATCCGTCGAAGTCACTTTCGAAACACTAATAAAAGATGTTGCTTGAAATAAACAAGTAAATTGCAAAAACACTTAAGAAAATAAACTTAAATTGCATTGATTGAATGTAAATTGGTACACATGTTCATACATTGCAACTTGTGACTCGTTTCTCTCTTGAATGCGGATAGTTTGAGTGTAAGTTTTTTGTATGATTGAATTGTGACCACTTTCTCTTACGAGAAACTACTATTTATACTAATAGAAATAACTACCTACAAAGGATTTGAAATTATAACTGCTATAAACGGACAACAGATATCTATTCGATTTGAATTTCGAATATATGCTCCTTGGAAATATCTGTTGCTTGACCTTATCCAAAACAAACCGCTCTTCGATACACTTTGCATGTCGAACCGAAACACACGCCTTGAGCATTTCCAGCAAGTCCAACTTCGATTAAATGTATGAGTATAAGAGAGCATTACTCATTTCTTCGAGCATAAGGTCAACCTTGGTTTGACTGTATTTAAGATAGCTCTTTTGAAAATATAGGCTAACAACACGTTAACATTTCCCTAAAATTATTATTGTATTAGAATTATTGTTGCTCTCTTTTGTCTCCTCATCAAAGTTATCTTCATCTAAATCCTCTAAATCAAATATATATTCGTTTGTTAATGATGTTTCTAAACCAATATTAAAATATGGTAAAGGAGTAGTCTCAATATCCAAATCTATGTCGAATCTTGTATTAGTTAAAATCATAGTTAAAGCCTTAATTTTGACTAAAATAATTGGCGGAAAGTTAAATCTTTTTTAACTGAATAACAAAGTTAAATTTCGATTTAAGTGAAGTTGGAATCAATTTTATTTTATTTTATTTTACAATTATTAAACAATGTGTATAATATTTAGATTATTGAAAATTGTTTATTATAGAAGAAAGATAGAGTGTATGAAAAAAGAGGAATTTATTAAAGAGTGAGAGGGTAACAAAGAATTGTTTGATATGAGAGAAAGACAATAAAAAAAAAATATGTGTAGAAATAAAGTAGAAATTTATCGATGGATTAGGAGAGTATAATAGGAAGAAGAAAAAAACTCCATAAATCCATTTTTTTCAATTTAGTGTTACTGTACTAAAACGATATTCAAAATAAACGGATGGAGCACAAACCAACGAAACTGAACCAAAAGGTGTTGCATCCGTCTGAGTCAAGAGGCATTATGTTATGGTCACAATAAATAAATAGAGTTTGAATACAGACAAATAAAGAGATGTTTCTTCAAGTAATCATTTTATAATAATTTTTTTTTTATTACTTAAAATAATCTCTTTATATGTATGCGCTTAAACATTAGTCCCTCCGTCCCCGTAATAGATGACCCATTTGAAAATGTGCAATTTTGACCATATTTTTCTATTAATATAGAAAGATAAATAATCTCATATAAGATGTCATTAAATTCGTCTCAATGAGTATTTTCAAAATATCAAATTTTCATAATTTTTTTCTAATATATTATTCAAGATATTTAAACTCAAAATTATGTATTGATATGCGTAATAGAGTCAAAGTGTATCTATTATGCGATTGAGAGAGTATTTATTGATGATGATTTTTTTTTTGACGTTAGAAGAATGTCTTTCAAATTAAAGATATTTGACATGATTGTGACGTTAGAAGAAATTTGACCATTATTTCTTAGCCATCGTTTAGGTTTGGAAATTTGGCTTTGAATTGAGTCATATAGAGTGGTTGGTCGTGCGATGGAGCCAGAAGTGATAACATAGTGGTTGGCTTTGAATTGGGTCAACCGATGATGACTGGAAGTGGCCAGAATTGATATAGCCACACCAAAATGACTCATCTTGCCTTTGTTCTCATCTTTTGAGAAAGTCACATAAGCACTAACCTTTTTTTTTTATATAAGCAAAATAGAAATAAGATAAAAATCTCAAAGAAACAAAAGATTAAAAGGCAAAACTCATAACATCCAACTACCACGGACAATCCAGCACACCCACATATGGACGCGAAATTAAATTGCAAAAAAACGTAGAGCTAGTGTTTAGAGCATCTGAATAGGCGTATGAATCGTCTGCGAACACGATTCAAGTTCCAACAACTCCCTAAACAGCAAGTCACAAACGCCCTTTCAAACCGAACCGATCCGAACGTTGTTCAGATCAAGGGATGAACAAACGACGGAACACAGTCCACCGATGATACACGTGATATTTTAAATGAGTGGTTCAAGTGATATTTTAAATGAACAAATATAAGTTGGATGAAGGAAAATAAAATCAACGCCAACTTAACTGGTGCAAAATCGGATCTGTCTCCTGTGTGTTATATACATACAACATAAAGTCACGTTGTTTGTAATTTGTAAATGCCCCATCATTCAACACAAATATTAAGATCGGAGACATAAAAAAAGACTAAATATAAGAAATTATGATAAAATTTAAAAGAAAATATACGTAGACTACAAATAAATTTGAAAATAATTGCAATAGAACCTTTGTCACGATACAAAACTAAACAAATGATGGCTTGTTAGTTTTACAAGTAGTCATTTGTAGAGTTGCATGGAATTTACCGAAACAACAAGTTGCATCATGCCCCACTGTATCTGATAAATATTTTTTTGTAATATAATTAACAAAAATTGATAAATTACTAGACAAATATTCCCAAAACATGCACTTTATTTCAATTCAAAGCTCAAATGAAAATAACAATGAAGGTGTACAAACCTTTCGACACAGCAGTGTACTAAATAAAAACAGACAACAAACGAAAACAATGAGTCCCCGCCTGAAAAGGCGACACTTATTTAAGAGACAGAACATAAGAGACAGAACATAAAGACACAAAGCTACTCTTCTTCATCTTCATCTTTCCAGCACTTGAGTGTTGATCTAGGCGAGCCACAGTCAGCAGTCTTGACAAACTTTTGGTAGACAACAGAACCACCCATTCCAAGCCCTTCATGGCTCCTCTCTTCACGACAGTATCCCTTAACATCCAGCGAACAGCCCTGCTCAAATGACTTGCTTGCATTGTCCACATGAACAGCGACAGAAAACTCAGTTGGTTGGAAACAAGCTAGCACCTTCACCACCAATTCATTCAGATTCATTGCTTTCAAATCATATCCAGCAGTCTCAAAGCTTGCATAACTGAACCCATCTTCTGGAGTAACATGAATGGTAGAAACAGCAGCACCCTCAACAGAATTCATTGAATAACCACAAGGTTCAAAATCAAAGTCACAGATTTCAGAATTTGGAAGAATTTTCCTGATGCCAGAGTTCACAGTCATCTTGGCAGCAGAATCTGATTGATCTTTGAAGAAAACTGATGCTTTCTCTCTGTCTAAGCCGGTCATGCACATCTCGAGTGTGTAGACAGAGTCGTTTGGGCTCACGGAATTTGCAGAGGCAGAGTAAACATGCCAATTCTGGGCTTCATCGGATCCACCCATAATATAAGCTGTGCTGCCTGACCCAAGCTTTCCAAAGTAGCCATCAAGGACAGCCACTTCTTCGGAAAAGTGGCGATGAGGGAAAGACTGGGCACCTGGAAAAATGAAACTGCCTCGGGTGTACCTCACAGATCTGACTTTAAGGGAAATGGACTCGGCCAATTTCAATATGGGTGGGATTGCAAGCAGTAACTTGGTAGTACCACAGGTTTTGATTATGATCTTGTAGGCATAAACAAAAAGGCTGGACTCGGACAGAACATAGGAGTCAACATCGTCATTTGCTAAGGAAGAAACAATAGTGCACTCAGCTGGTGCAAGAATCTCATCCAGTTGGGATTTTGTTAGGGATCTTAAACCCCTCCCGTGAGGGTCAGAAAAAAGTCCAGGGTCGGAAAAGGATATTTCCAACCTCTTTTCAAATCCTTCGAAACCAATTGCAGAAACTGCCATGGCCACAGTTCAAACAGAAAGACACACAGAAGAAACAAGGAGAGAAACAAAGAGTACAATCGCAAAGAGAGGGTTTGGAAAGATGTATTTTGAAGGAGAGTAGTAAATAAACCTAAACGAAAACAAAAAAAAGCTAATAAAAAACTGCTTGCATGCAGGGGAACGAGAATCAGTATGGAATATCAGGATGGCTTGCGAGCGCACTGCACAAAAGTTAAAAAAAATATAGGTATTAGTATAGCTCAATAAGTAATCAAATTTATAGAAATCACAATATCAAAAATCATATATTATCAGGGTGAATGAACACTTACGTTGGAGTAAGCAGCTGATCTGAACTTCTTGATTCCACCGTTAGGACGAATGTCTTCAATGCTGTATCCGAGGGGAGCTTCGTAGAATAATGATGATGATGATTTACTACTACTACTGGACTTCTTTTTACCTCCTTTAGACTCCATTAGCTCATTCAGTCCTGTTACCATACCAAATAATATTATAACTCTACATTGTAAAATCACAAAGGTACATGAAAAATGAGACTTCGGCTTATGGCTTAAAACACCCATCAGGGATTTACACATTCACTATTAAACAAGTGGGACAACAGAACAATTTTAATAATAATAATCATAAACTTGTTTCAAATACATAACTCTTTAACAAACAAGAAACCATGTTATAAAATAATTGTATAAATCAAATTTCTTGAAAGAAAAAAAAAATCAATCATTTAAAACCAAGATGGCCAATAAAAAAATCAATTGAAATATTATCAAACTTTAAAAGCAATGAATAGTTATAAAGTGACAAAAAAAGATTAAAGGGTGTAAACAAAATTCCAACAAACAATCCTGGTAGGTCCCAGATAATCATAGACATGACAATCAGAGATTTAATACAGATCCATGCACATAAGATCGAGTAAAGGTAACAATCAACAGATATGAAATTCTAATTGACAAATCAACAATAATAATCAAATTACAAATCATAATATTGTTCTATAAAACAAACCATAATGATAATACAAATGAAAATAAACATCTTCTGATAGAAAAATAAAAAACGTAAGATCTGAATAAAAAGAAAAAACAGGTACCTGGTTAGATTATATCTGATTAAAATGCCGCAGCTTTCAAAACCTTAAAACCCAACAAGATCAAATCAAACGAAATCTACAAAAATGAAACAAAAAATTAGAACAATGAATCAAAATCAAAATGAAGAAAACGATAACAAAATCGAAGAAGAAAAGCTTACAGATACGAGTGGGAAGGGAAAGCGCGGAGAAAACGAGACAAACCCTAGAAAAGAGAGAAAAGAAAGATTGAAATCACAGGGCTGCGCTGCGTTTTGAGTGATTGGGAATTGTGAGGTGAGTGTGTATTTATATCGTTAACGTGTGGGGTTGAGCGTTTCTTTTGTTTAACAGCCGTCCGTGACCGTGAAAAGCGTTAAAGTTGTTCAAATTTGAATTTACGGTCTTGTCCTTACTTCTTTCCTGGACGTTTCATCATTTGCTATTCATTGGGGGTTGTATTTCTTTTCTGACTATAATAATAATGTTCTCCTTGATTTGGATGTGGGTCATGGTTTATGCTTTTTTTAAACTTTAGGGATTCTTCCCCTTAAAAAAAAAACTTTGATGATTCTTATTCCTCCACTAATAGACAAAAAATGTGGTTCGTAAAGTTGGTTAATTTTATCATTTTCATTTTTAATCCAAAATTAAATAATACATTAATTATTTATTACTTCTGTTTTACTATCTATAAGAAAAGTCAAAATGCATTTCTTCAGAAACAAAAAAAAGAGAGAGAGAGCCAAGATGTATTTTCTTTAAAAAAATATCAAAATGCATTTGATCTTAATTTAGGTAAATTACACTTTGACTTTTGCTTATATTTAAATCAGAAAGGAGTATAATTTATTTTATTTATTTATTATTGGTATAATTATATTAGTTGGTGCTAGATTAGAATTGAGAACCTCAAAGCTCGAGGGAAATAGACAATAGTATAAATATATTTGTATAGATATAACCATAGCTTTAAAACTCGGTTTGGTTATCAATTCGGCAAATGCACTGGATCATTAAGTCGATGGTTGAACCATCGGGTCACTGGTTGAACTTCATGGCTGAATCGGTTCAAATCGGATGACTCGGTTTGATAACCTGGTGTTTGGATTAAATTTGCACAGTAGGTTCCACATTTATTGCATTCAAAAAGTAATTGTTGTGTCGACTTAAAATATGTATATACACATTAAAAGAAAATTAAAAAAAATTATTTATTATTAAAAATTTAAAGCTTTAAATTATTTTAAGAAAATTAATTAAAATAAATGTAAAATTTTTATTATTATTAATTAATAATTTTTTATAGAATACTTTCTCATTCAAGTTTTGTTTTCAAAATAATTTATTTTGTAGAAATAAAAAAATTACTTTGTTTATGTTGCGCTACACAAGTTTGAATATGAAGTTGTGTAATTATAGGTTTGTGTTTTGATGATGTTTATTATATAGTTTTTATTTGATGATGTTTAGATATTAGTTGTTATTGTCTAGTATCATGTTAAAGCACACCTAGCAATCTTGCCTCATGTGTCCTATGAGATCCCTTGTTACCTTGTGTGTTGATTGTGTGAAGAAAACTTCATTTTTCTTGGTCAAAATGATTTTCTAGTCGGTTGATTCGATTCAAACTTTTTTTAATCATATCACTCAAAGTTTCGACCAACTTACCATACATTTTGATTCGATTCATGATTCCATGAATCATATCATTGTGAATCGAATCAACCTTTTTGAATTGTATCATTGTTATCCCCTGGTCTTGGTTTTTACCTCGTTGAATCGAATCACACTTTTTTGAATCGTATCAACCTTCATCTAGAGGTATATGAATCGATTCAAATTTAGCTTGATTCTTATCAATCTTCATGGCTCAGCTTACTTGTATTTAGTTGTCTGAATCGATTCACACATTTAATGATTCGATTCCTCAGGGATCACTTTGAAAAGAAAGATGTCATTTTTTTAGTAAGTTAACACCAGGTGCCAAATTGCAGATATTTTCACTAAACCACTTCCATCGATTCTTTATCAAGATTAGTAGGAAATTAGGTATCCTAGATACCACTTGCTTAAAATAAACAAGCACATCATAACTTTTATATTTGTTCTTCTAACCTTTGTTTGTTTTAACTTTTGGTTAAATAGTATTGGTTATTGGCTTGATAACTAGTTGTCTTTATGTATTATTGTTCCTAACATATGTTAAGTCCTTATCTTATTGGTTATTGGCTTGATAACTAGTTGTCTCTATGTATTATTATTCCTAACATGTTAAGTTGCTAGTCTTTTTTTCTAGTTCATTAATCCTTTGCATTCCTTAATTGTGAGTTGGTGTAGAGGTTTTTGTGTATAGTTGCCTTTTTGCATGCCTTTTTGTTTTTGCTAGTCTTTTTTCTAGTTCATTAATCCTTTGCATTCCTTAATTGTGAGTTGGTGTATAGGTTTTTTTGTATAGTTGCCTTTTTGTTTCTATAAGTGTTTCTTATTGCATGCTTACTTGTATTTAATTGTGTTTATGTACTTGTATTTTGTTTAAACTTGGTAGTTCTTCGTTTATTATGTTGCATATTGTTGCTTTTTTTTGTGTGACATCTCCCTTTTTTTTATGTTGTCAAATGGAAAGATATAGTATGTTTTTTACAATCATGAAATGTGGCTAAGTTTCGTGGTTGGGGGAGTCAAAACTATTCCAAAAACTTTCTATGTTGGCAGCATAAAAAATAAAGTTCCCTTCTTGTTTGATTAGGATTGATCTTTAGATAGTTTTGATTGATTTTGAACTATTGATTCAAATCATGACTTTAATGATTCAAATAAAACGTGTGTTTTCTGTTTTATTTTAAGTCAAACTTGTTCATATCCCTCTCAAATATATATACTTAGCTTCACTCGATTTTTTTTTATCATTGAATTAGTTTTGCAAACACTCTCTCTCTCTCTCTCTCTCTCTCTCTCTCTCTCTCTCTCTCTATATATATATATATATATATATATTCAAACTCTTATTAAACACTCTTTTAAAGAACACATGTAGAAGTTGAGATCTAGGTTAATAGGGTGTTAGGATATTGTATGAACTCGTTTCTCTCCAGGATGTTGGTGGAACATTAAGGATCTAGAGCAAAATTAGGTGTGTTTCACCTCCAAAGATAATCATGGAGGTTGTTTCTCAAGGAATCATTGTTTAAAGGAATTGGAGCTGCTTATAGCAAATAAGATTTCTTGGACAAGAATATCAAAGGATTCCATGATAGCATGGGATTCGAAAACCTTGGGATCATCCAATTTGAATAAGAGTTTGAAGATTAGAGCCTTTGGAGGGTTACATGGCATATAAGATTTAGGATCGGCTGGATTTATAAATCGAAAGAATCTTTGGAATTTACTATCTAATTTTCAACGTAATAGTGGAAAACCGCAGATATTTCTCTACGAAGAGAGGACATACCCTATAGAGAGGATGATTGGGGAAACCTCTACAAAGTTTGGTGTTTTCTTCTCTTTGTCCATATTTCTTGCAATTTATAATTTGATAAGTGATAATTGTTGATTAGATTAATCGATGCATATGCTAAGTGATTGAATATTTTAGAACTTGATTTTCTAATAATATTTTCCAAATACATTTAATCATTCAATCACTTTTCATTGTTGATATTTTCTAGTCAATAAATTCATCATAGAACAAATTTAGTTGGTTCTTGTGATAACTCTTATTTGCATAAGGTTTGGTTTGGTTTGAGATTGATTTTTTTTGACAAAAACAAGACGATATCTATTCATTCAAATTGACAGAGTACATCAATCAATATCGCTAAAATATAAAGGGTGGAGAACAAACTCACAACATCCAAGTTAATAGCATACAACGGCAAAATGCCCACAAATAATATGATAAAATTAATGTCGCCATGATATCCATGTCTCCAGATTTGTAATGTTGACGCTTAAATCATTGATTGAATAACCAATCTTTCAATATGAACCAAATAAACACCGTAACAAGACGGGATATCAAACAACACCGCACAAGACAACAAACAATACAATGTCGCATTCAGACAACTAAATCACAAAGAAAAACCCTAAATTTATGTAAAAATCACTTATATTTAGATTGATATATAGAGGAAAAAAATGAAGATGAGTAGTGATTTTGGATCGAAAATTGACCCAAAATCACTCTCAATGAAGAAATCAAAGAGAGAACTTAAAGAGAGATCACTTGGGTCTTTGATTATGAGATTGACTTTTGGTTTTGTAATTTGTTTGTGTATAAGTTTGATTGAGTAATAATAATTTAATTGTGAATTCCTTGTTGAAAGTTGAATTAGCTTGTTATCATTGTTTGTTGAGTTATCCATTTAAGCAATCATATTATTTCTAATAGTCATTCAAATTCACAAATTTTTTATAAAACCACATTTATGAATATTTTTGAAAGGCGAAATCTATTCTCCCCCTCTAGATTCGCATTGTACTCGTCATATCGAGTTAAGAGAAGTGGAAATTGGATAGCTCATGTGTTATTAGCCCATTTAGCTACAGAGAACCTAAATAAGAGCTCTCCCTAAATAATGAGCTTCAAACTTTTCTGATTGTATTATAACCCAATCTAGTTGGATTTGGGAATCTCATTTAATTAAATAAAAGTTTTTTTTTTTCAAAAAAAAAAAAGAAGCTCACTCTATGTCAAACCAACATCAACTGTTGCTCCTTACATTTACCAACAAAAAACACCAACTTTGAAACAACATAACCATTTTCTACTCAAACACATAATCGCAGCACAAAAACAATTGCCACGAGAAAATAACAATCTTTGATGACGCATAACTCTCTCATATATGAACCAAAACCTCCCCATCAACGGACACCTCCAACTCCAAGGAAGGATGGAACAAGAAGCTAAAAATAAATTTGTGTATGTTCTTAACCAACAAAACTCCAAGCATCCGTCGTAACACTCAAAGAAACCGCACCTTTCATGCAACACTATGCAGGTACGTACACGGGACTATTCGCATGAGAACAATTTTCTTGATCATCGTATAACATTAAATTGGATTCCTCCTTCAATTTTTTTTTTTTGGAATGGATTTCTTCTTCAAAGAAAAACATTATAATAATAGATTTTTTTTGGTTAAATGGTGTTTACTATGTGTACTTTGGTTTACCTCTGGAGAAAAAACTTTAGATTTCTACTTAATAATTTGGTTTTGGACTTTCATGTCATAAAATTTTCAAAATTTAAGGTAGTTTCATTCTTGTAATTTGGTGAATTTTGTTTTATCTCTATCATCATCTATTTTGTACGTTTAAAATTAACAAACGTCCAAAAATAAAGTTTATTTTTTACAGGAGGTCACAAATCTTCAAATTATAAAGTTTTTTTTTCCATGAGGTAAACCAAAACTCACTTAATAGAGGATAAACACCATTTAACTCTGTTATTATTTTATTTTATTTTTGCAAGCTAGATTTGGCTTGGACAAATTTTGACAAAACATTATTTTGCTTAACATTATTATCCTGAACCAACGGAAAAAGTAAGGAATAGATAAGGACGACAGAATCGGATCCAAGTGGGAAAGATTGGGATTCTTAAAATATTATGCAGTCGATAACCGATGGTGGATGGATGGTGTTTTGGCCTGTGCTAGTGTCATATATAAAAAGACTAAAGAGCCCATCGATGCCTTTAAGTCACATTATTTTTTTTATATAGTGATAATTGTTATTTTAAGGTTTTTTTACGAGTTATTTCAATATTTTTCTTGTGAAGGAGAGTTTTTTTTTGGGTGTACAGTGCTAAAACAAAACAAGAGAAAAAAGAACGAAAAGAGAGTTACTCTCTTAAATAGAAAATTCAGCTGCATCATTTTGGAGAAAATTTTTGAGGTTCATCGAAGGAGACTAATGCCGAAGAAACTCTACATCAGAAGATGCACCATGCTTGACAAAAAAAACAGCACATTGATTTTCTTTCCTAAGGCAGTGTTTGTTTCCAGAGAAAGAGAGAGGATGGAAGGTAAAGAGGAAAGAAAGTTTCTTGAGAACTGGGCTTCCATCGTTTGGTTCCGTGTCAGAGTAGAAAGAATGCTCACTTTTTGTGGGACCCACGAACATAATCCTTTCTCTTCATTTATGGAAGGAAAGCACTATTTTTGCGATTTGCACATCAACAACATTTTTTTTATTTTATTTTACTTTTAATATGATATTATATTTTTATTATATTATTACAGTAAATAAATATAAATAAATATGTATATTTAAGTTCAAAAAATAAATACATATATTTAATATTGCATTCTGTACCAAAAAAAATATTGTAACATATTTTTATATTCACTTTTAAATAACTTATAGTTTACACAAGGGCAGAACTCATTTACTAGTCAATCAAAACTTTCTTTCCTTACACTATCTCTCTAACCAAACAATTAAAAAATTATCTCACTTTCTACCCACTTTCATTCCTCAAACAATCTTTCTTTATACTTCTTTCCTTTCACCTTCTCTTCTTGTCCAAACAAAGTCAAGATTTTGCTTGTTTCTATGGAAACATTGTGAGGGGGAGACAAAGATCAGAGAAAGAAACATTTTTTGATAGTTTGGATCATTTGTTAAAAGGAAAGATAGTTTTATTTTAGTGGGTCCCATGTACAAAAACATACCGCGCAGAATTGAGAAGAAAGTTGGAAAGGGTCATCCAATTGAACAAAATGACCAAATAACCTTTGCTTTTTTATGCATATTTTTTTCATCACGTCATGTGCTTTGTTTTTTTTTTATTATTCCAATTAGATTATGTATATGGATGCCCCTAATATGGTCCTTATTTTTAAGGATGCACCCATGGTCCCTTCAAAATGACCTTTAATTGCAGGTTACACAAACAAAAATTGTTCTATGGTCCCACATAACAAAAAATTATTTTTTTAAAGTGAACATGAGTAATTACTTTTATGCCCTTTAGTATAAGCCAAAAATTCCCAAGTGGAGAAGCATTTTCCTCCTCTCTTTCTCTCTCTCTTCAAGACAACAGTTGTAACGCCCTATTTATTATTTAATTATTTTTGGTTGAGTTTAGAGTCTTTTATATGACTTATATGATTTATGTTGATTTATGACGTGTTGTGGTGTTTTAATATTTTATTATATGGCTTTATATTATTATTTAGTAGAATATGTTGGAAAATTGGAATAAATAGACTTGAAGGGCTGGTTTGGATTTAGTTAGAAAATACGTGGATTTAGTTAGAAAATATGTTGAGGGTGTAAGATATAAAAGTTAAGAGCCAGACATAAATTAGGTTTACAAGCTTTTGGAGAAAAAGAGGAGAACCAAGAGAAGGGGAGAACCAAGAGAAGAGAGAACTTGTAGAGTCTTGCAATCAGCAATCTAAGGTAAGGGTGGGACTAATATTCTCTAATCTTAAGTGGTATAATTCTGAAATCGAATTTAGCATGTAGTTTTGTTGTTGTTCATGTGAATTTGAGAATTAGGGTTTAAAACCGGATTTGATGATAGAACACGTAGAATTGGTTGTTAAGAGTGTAGAAAGTCCGTAGAATTCATAGATAAATGATGTTCAGGTTGTAGAATGATCATATGTTGAGTTTCCTGTCAGATTTGGGATTAAGTTGGATGAAAATTGGGTTTTTGGGGTTAAAAATCGCACTTCCCGACAGAAAACCTGTTACGTTCGCCACCGCGAGTAGTTTGCTTGCCACCGCGAGCTATACGTGACAGAAAGCAGTGTTTGTTCGCTACCCACTTGCCACGGCGAGTAATTGTGTAACAGAGGACAGTGTTTGCTCGCCTTTAGTTCGCCACCGCGAGTAGCTTAGCTCGCCACGGCGAGTAACCTAGTAGTGTTGTACCTTTTTCATGTTCTTGTGTTGTATTCATACATTCTGTTTTGTATTAGCCTTTAGTGCATGCCTGAAAGCTTTAGGTGATATTATCAGTCACTAAGATGGTTTGTTTGTCAAGAATAACATGATTTATGAATTGATATATGAATGTACACATTGATGGTCGATTATATGAATAACTTGTTGATGAAATATTACATGAAGGTATGTATATATGTTGATGAATTATTATATGCATGTTTATGTTGAATTAACATGATGATTATATGATGTTGTAATTAAATGATGAATATTTATGGGATTATAAGGTTGATGTTGTCGATGTTGTTGTTGTTGGTTGTTGCTGTTGTCATTGTTGTTGGTATCGTCAAGTCGTTGAAGTTGTATGTTGTTGTTGATTAAGTTGTTGAGTCCATGCATACTCATATAAAGTTGGGGGCTCATGCCCTGTTGAATGTTAATCATTCATAACGCGTTGATTTTAGGAGTTTATGCTCCAGCGTTGATTTTAGGAGTTTATCCTCCAGCGTTGATTGGTACCACATGCATATTGCATAGTCAAGTTGTTGTTGTGTCGTTGCATTGTCTTTAATGTTGAGTTGTTGTCGTTGATGTTAAATGCTAAGTAGCAATAAATGAAGCATATGTGAATTATTATTGATAATAAGTATATGTGAACTATTATTGTTGTTAATTATTGTTGTTTAGGTGTTAAATTCCGTTGATGAATTATTTGCTTATTATTATTGCATGTGAAATCTCACCCCTTCTGTTTGAATGTTGCCTCTACGTGGGTAACGTGCAGATAACCAGGATTAGCTGCTGATGTGAGTTGACTCTCTCATGCGTTGTCTTAGGGTCGCTCTGATACGTTACGGGATGGAGATTAATTGCTTGTTTTCCACTGTTGCGTATTATTTATGAACCATGTTGTTGAACCTTTTGAATTAAGATTTTTGATTAAGTTGTTTACGTTGAGGCCGTAGTGCCAAAGTTGTTGAACTATGAATCTATTTTCCGCTGCGATGTCATTGAAATTTTGACAAGGTTGTTTTAATAAATAATAACTTTATTCTATTTATACTTTATATGTAGTGTGATATCCCGTTTTACATTGAATACTTTGATTATTTGTATTATTTACATTGTTGAAAAAACGGGGTGTTACAACAGTTCTTCCTCTTCTTCTTTTATCTCTCCTTCACCTTCATAAAACCTTAAATCTTAGAAATTGATTTATTTTCCTCTTTATCTCTCTCTGTTAATTGCTCCTGAATCATTCCTCTTTCATATACACACTCGCGATTCTCAAAGCAATTTCTCCTCTCGTCCAAATTTGCGATTCAATCATCTCCAGCATCAAATTACTAGTTCATCAAATTCTTAACCACCACTATTGTACCCGTATGGAATTGACCGGTTCTATACTATCACAACTATATATCCAATTAGGTCATACTGATTTCATGGACACTTGGAGTGTTTTATTTATTCAGTTTGCAGGAGGCACAAAGTTTGAACCTCTACACCAGTATTCCTTTAATTTCCACCATTGGAGGATTTATTTCAAAAGCATTAACATCCTGATTTATTTGCAACATACTGTTATCCCACTCTAGCAACCATCCTACGGTCTTGAAGAGAGAGAAAGAGAGGAGACAAATGTTTCTCTTCTCCATTTGGGGATTTTAGGCTTCTACTAAAGGGTGTAAAAGTAGTTACTCGTGATTATTTTAAAAAATAAATAATTTGTTATGTGGGACCATAAAACAATTTTTGTTTGCGTAACCTGCAATTAAAGGTCATTTTAAAGGGATCATGGATGCACCCTTAAAAATAGGGATCATATTAGGGACACCCCTTTAAAATCCTAATTCAATACATCCCCTAAATATTACTCCACATAACATTTTTCTTAAAAAAGTCTACAAACTAAAGAGATATACATATTTGATTGAGAAATATACTACCTAAATAGTTTTTGTCTAAATTAGATAGGTGTGACGTTCAATGTTAACTATCACTTATCAATGACGTAATCCTATATATTTGAAGCATCTTTTTCTTAAATGATCAATTATTCATTTGCATTTAATAGCTTCTATTAACAATATGGTTAAGCAAAAAAACGTTTTTGTGTATGAAGTTTGCAGTAACGCTTCTGAATAATTATATTTGAATGATCAAAGGAAAAATGAAAATTGAAGCTTATACTATCATTCGAGCAAATTTTCATTTGTATTACTGGTGGATCCCCTGTACAAAAACAGGAAAGATTATTACAAAGAATAACAATTTGTCTCCGGGCCATGCATCATATTCACACTCTCTGAGAGTTACATTGAGTAGCAGGAGCAACTTTTAATTTATTATGAGCCCAGACGATGGATTCAATAAGTTTATGCCAATAACCACGACCAATGAATAGAAACATTAGTTTAATTTTCAAGCTTTGAAGCCAAGGTAGTGAGGTACATGAAGACCATTCAACCATTCAGCTGCAGACTTGGGTCCAGCTTGGAGCCATATACCAGCGGTGAATTTGGTAGCCTCAGCCCTGCTAATGACACCGTGATAACCCCTCCACTTGACCCTCCTAGCAACATTGGCACCAGGTCCAGTGTTGGCATACTCTGCATAGTAACATGTGTTGTGATTTTGTTCTCCTTGCCAAATGGTCCATCCATCTGGATGAATGAAATCACCAATGGTGGATTCCATGACGACAGTCTTTGCTAAATACTTCCATGGTCTGCCCAAGTAAGACCTAATTGTGAATCTTTCAGGGAACAATGCTGCTTCTGGGATGATATTGCAGTCCTGGATCACAATACCAGTATTCAAATTCTGGACGTCTGATCCGTCTGCGGTAACTGTGTTGAATTGCCCTTTGCCAGGCTTTCTTACAATGATTGTAGAGTGTTGGATCAAGGTAGCAGATGTTCCAAAGATGAAGTCAACGGTACCAGAGACAACACAATTGCGGTAGTACTGCCTGTTGCTTTGAACGTACAAGCTGTCTTGGTAACCCAGGATATGGCAACCCACCAAAGCAGACATATCACCTTGGTTTCTAAATGCCACAGCTTGGTGACCATCAGGACCGGCTGTGTTCTCAAATGTCATTGCCTTTCCAATGAACCC
>Ga0228710_1005775_pt1 | contig 19090 bp, 14 predicted proteins | sample MedpolnodulmetaG_FD_177995 | JGI IMG/M metagenome (GOLD analysis project Ga0228710, IMG submission 177995) | Root nodule microbial communities from Medicago polymorpha collected in Santa Monica, California, United States - pink nodules | ecosystem: Host-associated > Plants > Roots > Nodule...
TTTTACTCTTAAAACTTTCATTCTAATCATTGTTAAAAGTTAATTAAATTCATAACTCCCTGTCGGAACAATACTCTATTTTTACTACTTCGGTAAAACCGTACACTTGCGGTTTTGCTCATCAATGTACTCATCTAGTTTGTTACACTTTATAAATGATAAAGGAAAAAAAACAAAAAGTATATATTCATATCGTGTTTGTTACATTTGTTTTAATATTTAAATTTATTTTTATCTGTTTGTTACATGTGTTATTTGTATTAAAAATTGAGGGTATTTTTGAAAAGAAAAGTTCAACCCAAAGGTGCTGAAAGAGTCGTTTTCTTTATATATAGTATAGATTCGTAACAAACAAGCCTTGCGGGGTTTGCTATAACTTAAAAAAAAAAAAAACTTTAAAGAGCATTGTACTGTTTATTATAATTTTTTTAAAAACCAGTTTCGACAAAAAAGAAAAAATCTAAAAGCTTCTTTAAATGAAAAGAGACGATAGTAACTTTTCAAAAAATATAAGAGAGGGAGAAAGTAAGTATCAAAAAATGAATTCCAACACATATCAATTTTATACAGTTGTATCCAAACACATTTTTTTTTTCTTCAAAAAAGTGATTGTTATTATGATAAACAAACACAAAATTTATTATGCTTTTTTTAAAAAATCTCGAAATATGTTTGAATATCAAAATATATTTTTATTCTATTCTAAGAGAACCATATATTCAATTTACATTTATTAAAAATAAGTTTTATGATTGTGCAAAAAAAGGTTTTATGATGTTCATGTGCTTTTATCTCACACTGAGTCTATATGATGTAATGTAATTATCTTCTTATGATTTTTTTCTTTTTTAGGATGCAATATTACTGCCTTCCTATAAGTTTTTCATTTGCAGGTAATCTAATGAAAAGATGACAATTGTTTACATATTTAGTCTAAAAAAATATCCATAAATATTAATTTTAATAAAAATCCATTAATAAATATATTTCACTTATCAATAAAATAACAAAATATGGTTGAGACAATTATCGTTGATATTAACAAACACTGGATCAATATTTTCACTAAAAAATAAAAAATAAAAAAAATCCATTACATCTGATTGATAATCACAAAATAACATAACTTCTTTCTTTAAAAAAAACATAACTTCACGAAAGTTATAAAATATTTATTACAAGGCATATACCCACATTTTGAAAAGTTACACATTTTCAAGATTGCTTCTTTTCTTAAACAAAAAAAATTGTTTGTTTTTTCTTTATCTTTTTTTGTAGTCAAAAGAAAAAAGTATATTAAATAAAAAGAAATAGACAATGAGACTAGGCCATTAGACCTAACTCAGGTACAACCCGAAACAGTAGAATTCCACGTGGCTCTTTTTTTGTCCTAAACTATAAACATTCGACACACTTGGCTCGACCTCCACGTGTCTTGGACCCTTGGTCTTGTCTCTTCAGAGAGAATTTGAATTCCCTTCAGTCGAATTCTGATACTTGAAAATGCTCATGTACAACATGTCTTGTTGAATGTATTTGTATTCAAATTACACTTGAAGGAACTCCATTTCGACAAACAACTTTTCTCCCGTCGAAAACAAACATTTGAAATATAGGCTAACAAATATATAAAGAATTCGAGCTGACTTTTTTCCTTTATAATATTACCCTTCATTTAAAGTATTTTGTTTATTATTTTATCATTTTTGTAATATTACGTAAATTATTAATTAAAAAATAGTTAAATCTCATTAAAATAAGAACAATTTCACTACAATAGGAACAATATTATCTATAATCTTATAACAATGTTTAAAGAAGATAGGGTATTTTGGGTTAGATTTTTTTTTTTTTTTGAAAGAAGAGGTCTTATATCATTTCAGTAGTCAAAATGTGTTCAATACAATCAAATGGCTCAACTAGGAGCTGGAAACTAGCTAACAATGGGTCCGCCTTTGCTAACTTATGGACAACCTCATTTGTTTGTCTCCGTACAAACTCAACACTAGAGTTTTCATAATACTGACTAAATACGAATTTACATTCATTAATAATAGCATCATATTCCGTATAATCTTGCTTGTTAGAGGCAAAGCTGTCGGCAACCTTCTTTTGAGTCAAGTTCAAAATCTATTGGTCCTAACCTCAATTCATGAACCCGTTGAAGAGCTGATAAAAAACCCAACGCTTCTCCAATATGCACCTCATGCTTGTGCTCAAAACATTCCATCTTTGCAAGCACAAATGCGCCTTCCTCATCTCTAATACATACGCCAATACCCACTCGGTTGTCATTATTTGGAAAGGAAGCGTCTGCGTTACATTTGAATCTATCTGTGCTTGGTTTATGCCACTTAAACCTTTGGTTTTGCTGCTGTTTTTGCATTCTGGTTCCACCGGAATCTGTTCTGATTTTAACATTTCTGGCAGCTGTCCATTCATAAAGCAAGGACTCGGCTCTTTCTAAAAGAAAGGCTTGCACATCTGTAACGTTATTCCACACGTGGTTGTTGCGTTGCTTCCATATACTCCAAAGAATAAAAGCAATTAGCGATGCATCTCCACTTGACAAGTCCTGCAAAATGCGAAAAATACAAGCCTTGCAGTCTACCACTTCACTTGTAACAAACATGACAGCAGCGGATACAGGAGACAAATTCCAAACATTACTGCTATTTGGACAGGAAAAGAATAGATGAAAGTTAGTTTCTACACCAGAATCACAAAGCACACAATTGTCTGGACAATTCACTCTCTTATCTCTGAGCCGCATTCCTGTTGGTAACACATTCCTAACAATTCTCCACATGAAATTTTTAACTTTTGGAGGCACCTTTAACTTCCATATATTTACCCAATTTCCAGGAATTTTATAAGCAGAAACATCGAGCAGTTCTTGCAAACAAAGACGATAGGCATTACGAACTGAATAGTCTCCATTACTTTCTTTACTCCATATAAGTCTATCTTCTTTCACTGAAGTAAACAATGGTGTATTGGTGATATGATTGACAGTTTGTTGATCAAAAATAGATTCCAGAAAAGGAACATCCCAACTCTTATGATTATGTAGCATACAATGTGACACCCTTAAGTTAGAGAGATGAAAGTCACCTTGAGATGGTGGGATTAAAGTAACATCTCCTGCAATCCAATTATTATACCAAACTGAAATGTCATCACCTTCGCCTATCCTCCATCTACTTCCAGCCTTTAGAATAAATTTTGAATTGCAGAGACTCCGCCACACATAACTAGGCTTATGCCCAAGTGTTGAACGAAGAAAATCACAACGAGGGAAATATCTCGCTTTATATATACGAGCAATGAGAGTATTTGGATTAGTCATGATACGCCAACCTTGCTTTCCCAACATTGCTAGATTAAAAACAGGCAAGCTTTTGAAGCTCATTCGACCATCAATTTTGTGCGTAGATAAATTATCCCAAGAAAGCCAGTGAATACCTTTGTTTTGAGCACCAGAATGGCCCCACCAAAATGAATTAAGCATTTTTTCTATTTCATCACACACAATTGTAGGAAGGGTAAACATGCTCATAAAGTATGTTGGAATAGACTGTCAAACTGATTTGATAAGTACCGCACGCCCAACTTTTGTTAGACACTTGCTTCCCCATGAATTGATCCTTTTCCAAATACGATCCTTGATACAATTAAACGTCGCTTTTTTGCTCCTTCTGATCATAGATGGTAATCCTAAATACTTCCCAGTACCAAAAACAGCTTGTACCTCAAGAATGTTTGTGATTTCAGTTTGCTTAGTTTGACAAACATTCCTGCTGAAGAAAATCTCTGATTTTTGAAAATTGATTGCTTGCCCTGAAGCTTTCTCATAAACTGCTAGGATATTCTTCATAATTGTCGCTTCAGCAGGCTCTGCTCTAAAAAAGAGAAAGCAATCATCCGCAAACAACAAGTGAGAGACTATAGGAGCATTTGTGCAAATTTTGACTCCATGAATGTTCCCACTAGTTTCAGCCTTCCGATTTTAGGAGGAAAGTCCTTCTGCACAAATAATGAATAAGTACGGTGACAAAGGATCACCTTGTCTTAGTCCTCGACTTGGAATAATAGGACCAACTGCCTTGTCATTAACTATTATTGAGTAATCGACAGTCTCCACACACATCATTATCCACTTAACCCATTGATGAGAAAAACCCATTTTAAGCATAACACACTTGAGATAGTTCCAGTCTTTTCTATCATATGCCTTGCTAATATCCAGCTTAAAAGCCACATCACCTTTGCTTCCTGACACTTTTGATTTCAGATGGTGCACAAGTTCAATTGCAGCCATCGCATTGTCCAAAATTGATCTGCCTGGAACGAAAGCAGATTGATTATCTGAAATACACTTGTCGAGAACTCCTTTTAATCTATTTGCAAGGACTTTGGGTACAGTTTTATACACAACATTGCACAGAGCGATTAGGCGCCAATCCTTCATAGAGACCTGAGAGTCACCTTTTGGAATCAAAGCAATATTCATCATATTTAGGGTAGGCGATAATGCGCCTGAATCTAGCCAACCACAACATTGCTTAAAAATTTCTCCACCGCATATAGGCCAGAATTTTTGAAAGAAACCAGGATTGAAACCATCTGGACCCGGACACTTGTCAGGTTTCATAGAAAAAATGGCTTCCTTAAATTCTTCAATCATAAATGGTGAGGTTAACTTGAGGTTATCTTCCCCAGATATGGATTCAGCAATGACGTTAATAACCGGAGCAACATCACTGTTCTGAGCTTGGAATAGGTTTACAAAGTAATCTTTTGCTACATTACATAAATTAGTGACTTGGGTAACTCTATTATTTGAGGAATCCACCAGAGATGAAATACGGTTTACCTTCCTTCTAGATGATGCAGAAGCATGAAAGAATTTGGTATTTAAATCACCATCCCTCAATCAATAAGCTTTAGCTCTCTAGCGCCAGAAAGTATCTTCCTGTATGAGTAACTGTGACATCTGATTTCGGAGATTATTAAACACCACAATATTACCTTCTGTAACATTTCCCCTCATAACATCTATCTTCTTCCGGCAAATGTCAATATCGCGACGCATCTGCTGAAAGTGAGTTCGATTCCAGACAACCAAATCTGAAGCACACATGTCCAGTTTGTCAACAATTAATTTATCACCATAGGACTGCCATTTTCCATTTACAAAACTGCCGAAATCAGGATCTACCAGCCATGCGTTCTCAAATTTGAATCGAGAAAGAGTTATGTTGATACTATTATTTGGTTCACAAATTAATTGAATGGGATAATGATCAGAAGCCGGAGCTGGTAGATTTTCAAAAACTGCATTCGGGTAAATAGAGTGCCAAGAATTTGTAGCTAGTGCACAGTCCAGATGTTCCTCTACAGCCCTATTAGTGCCAAGGCTCTTGAACCAAGTAAACAAGTATCCCTCCAAATGAACATCACTCAGCCCCATGTCTTGTACAGCTGACCGAAATCCATTGATAAACCAATTAGCCCTATCTGTCCTTCCCTTCTTCTCATTTGGTGACATTATATCATTAAAATCACCTAAGATACACCAAGGCAAGTCAGATACAAGTGCTAATTGTCGTAGAAAATTCCACGCTTCCCTACGTCTTCCACTCTCCGGAAAACCATAGTAACCTGTCACCCTCCACTTTCTTTGACCATTATCTTGAAGAATAGCATCAATGTGATTTTGGGAAAAATTTAGAATAGAACAACTCACATTCAAATTCCAATAAAGGACCAATCCACCACTACGACCTTGACGATTGACAGTAAAGCAACAATCATTGAAACTGTAAATCCATCTTCCAGGCACCACACGAGTGAGTCACTTTTATTTGAAAATTGATGAAGAAGGAGGCCGAGAACAACTTACTATGGCGGCGGTTACGGTGGATTCAGACCAGCGGTAGATTATTTATTATTTCTCAATTATATCTTTAAACAAATTTTCCTATAATAATAGGAATAATAACATATTGTTGATGTCATTAAAAAAGATAAAATTTTGTATTATATTTATTATATTGTTGGTGTAATTTAAAAGGATAAACATGTTACAATTTGAAATCACAAATATTTAATCAAAATCTAACCAATCTCATAAAAAAAATATTGTTCATAATTTCCACACGTTAAACAAAATAAAAAAATGGACAATAATGTCTATCTAAATGCTAGTCTTTTTTGGTGGTGGTTGATTATTTTTTTTGTGGTGGATTTAAACGCTAGTTTATATAAAGGTAAATGTTATTTAATTAATATTTTTTTTTCTAAAATATTTTGCCATATGATCTGACTTGAACCAACTTGATTGCTCGTCACCGGGTTGGGTTAGTTAGATTTGAAATTAAAAATAAATAAATAAACTTTTGACCTAATCCAAACCAAATGAATTTTAGCTCGGTCAGATAAAAAAGTTTGACCCCAATCTCATGTACCCCTCTTAAACCTAGGTACACATTAATTTATTTATTTTTTTAAATCTTCCTTGCATACAAAACAAATATTATTGAAAAAAAGAAAAGGGAAAGAACAATTATACAAAGTTTCATGAATTCAATTCATCACCAAAAAAAAAAAACGAGCACACAAGTCACATAGCAGATGATCCTGCTTTAATAACATGTTAAGAATTATAAAAGAACCAAAAAAGAGAAAACTAGTCCACAATAACAAACTCTTACTTTTAAGTCTAAAAGACCATGAACACTGCAATTCAATGATCTTGTGTTCTTACAGTATTGCCTACATTGAAAGTTGCAAATGAAGCATCAGACACTTCAATAGATATTCTTTAAATGTAAGTTGATCTTCATATTGCATTAGTTACAACAATATAAAGTTTGTCAAAACTAAATTGCGTAACCACAGAGAAACAACGCCCCCTAGCGGTAGCACTGATAATGAGTTAGAGATCTGAATCTGTTGTAACAATCATGTGTAATCACCATTTATTCATTGATGCATTCTATTCCACAAAAAGGAAAGCTTTTTCAGCATTTCACCCATGAAATATATCTTGTTCAAGATCAACTATATCCATGCCAACACGGCATTATTGTCAACGAAGAAATCTCCAGGACATCTGACATAATCAACAACTTTCCCTCAAAGCTAAACACATGGCATGTGATGCGCCATTTGCAATTGATAAAACCTTGTGTGATCCTAATCCATCATCTTCCATCAAAAAATTGACTTCAACAGGGCACAGTTGTATCGCTGGTAGCCCAGGAACTCCCAATTGCGAATCACTGGCATTTCCCCACATGTATAATTTTCCTTTATCTGTTCAGAAACAATAAGTGCTTTTTATCAAATTTGCACTACTTTAACTTGAGAAATTGTTAAACGAAATTGATAAAAAATATAATATCAAATTCCTGACTTATATTTTCTGCCATAAAACCACAAGATAGTCTCAGACTGACATTTTATCTGAGTCAAAACCAGTCTAGCTTCTAGATCCATACTCATCACTGAAACCAGATAATGAACTTGATGCACACAATCAATTTGGTTCCAAATGTAATTGTAAATTCCTGACTCATGCCATATATTAGGCAGTGGCCACGATCAATATAGCAGTATAGTATGCAGAATGGCTGATATACTAATAGTAGCACCAATAACCGGAAAAACCAACAAGCTTACATTGCCATGCATTTTCGAGAACCATATAAACATGCTCAAGTGAAGGATAAAAGTTATTTATGCATTGAAGTATACAAGTTTGTATATAGTAAGATATGGCAGGTGAGATGAAGCATCTTACCTGTGACAGCTGCTGATGAAGCACCCCCACAAGAAATATATATAATATGCTCATGAGCTATAGCCTCGACTAATGCTGGTATCTTCTGGTTGTCGACAGATCCATGACCCAACTGACCTTGTCCACCATGGCCCCATGAAAGCACTTTGCCGTCATCTGATACAAATGAAGATTGAAATAGTTAAAACGATACAAACCACTGGAAAGAGAAATGAAATCGTACTGCTAGCTTAAAGTCGCATGAATTTACCTGTTAATGCAAGGGAGTGATATCCTCCGCTTGCTATTTGAATTACTCGAACCTTCTCAAGGCTGGGAACTGGTCTGGGTCTCCAACCACCAATTCTATCACCTCTCCCAAGTTCATAGTTAGAATTTGCTGATAAAATGCCAACAATGTGAATTTTCCAAGATTGGAGCACTATATAAATGGATTGTGCTATTTTCTGGAAGAAAAGAAAAATCATATAAAGGAGGTGAGAATTACCTCCCCAGTTCCACAGTTGTCCTTCCTCTGTCAATGCCAGTGTGAAAAATCCCCCACAAGAAATAGCAGCAACGGGGAAAGGTAATTCTTTTACTTTGCAAGGGATACTAAGTCCACCTGCATGATCTGGGCCCCTACCAGGACCAAGGCCCAATCGACCTTCTCCTTCTTCTCGACCCCAGATATAAAGCTCCCCTACATCCAACATAATCAGTTTCAAAGTGCATACCACTATTGGAACATCTAGTTCATATTCAATACTATTGGACATTTTTGCACAAACTCAAATAAGTCACTAGAAAGAAAGAGAGAAAAAAAGTACATCCTAGACGACGATTTTAGAAGATATAAAAAATATCTCATAATAATTGGATTGGATCTTACTGTAATTTAGAATATCTTAGGATTGGTTTCTATATTCATTTTTGTTTCGTGATTGTTTCCTTATTCGAAGTCTTAATTATTTCTCTTCCCTCCTTACTTATCTAAAAGACTAAAACCCTATAACTTCAAGATGGTATCAAAGAGGTAACATCCTCCATGATTTATCTTGTCACTGTTCTGCAACTGAGTTCCTTAAGATATGGAACTCTACAATAATAATGTCTTCATCTCCAAGATTAATTTTTTCCACCAATTTTGACCACCTTTTCTCTCTAATAGTATCTTTTGTGATTGGATTATTCTACCTTCCAGCAGGTTAGAGGCCTTACATTAGTTTATCTCATTGTCATATCCTCTTTTTGGCGTCCTCAATAGCCTTTATAGCCCACAAAAACATTTTGGCCCATATCCTAGTTGCAGTTAGCCCCACCAGCCCCAACTGTACTTTTACCTTGACTGTCCCGATAATTGTTTGGCACTAGTTGTCCAATGTGCAATTTGGCCCCAACTATCCCAAATGTAGTTTAGCCCTGGTATCTCTGTTGAAGTTTGGCCCTAGACATTCCAAACTAAACTTGATACCAGTAATTGCACATGTAATTAGACCCCAACTATCCCATTTGCAATCTGGTCCTTGTTATGTGCCATGAGCGATGCACTCCCTCCGTTTTTTTTTTCTTTTGATGTTTTAGGACTTCAACTATATTTCAAAATATTTCATGTTTTAGTATTTTTAATATTTTTTTCTCAAGTTTACCTTGTTGAAAAACACACCATAAAACTATTAAATGAGTTGTGACCTTTGACTTATCACATGTGAATTTAATTATAAATAAGGACTTCTTTAGTCCAAAACATACAAATAATTATATACTTTAATTGCTCCTTGAGACTTGTGCCAAGAGTCAAAACATCAAAAGATAAAAAACGGAGGGAGTATTAGTGGATGAATTAATTGTGATTTCTCAAGCCTCCCATCGTGAGCCATTCCAATGGTTATTGCTCTTATCTAAATTCAGAAGCATATTCTAGATTAGACTTTTGCACAATGAAAAGACCACAATCATAATTCAAAGTCTTTATTCATTATCTTTCCTCGTTTCTCATAATCTTTTCTATAACCCAATAACTCCAACAAATGACAGGCAGTCCCAAGCTACCTTAAATTCATAACTACAAGTGGCTTTGAACAGCATGCTAATTTCTTTGAGGTAGAAAGTATAAATTTTTCAGATAAAAGAAAATAGGGGAATGACAGATGAAGCAAATAAACAAATTGCATGCATTAGTTTCCGCTGACAACAGGGACAGATCTAGCTATAACAGATTGGGGGAAGCTGCCTGCACTAAATTACAGATTGTGTGCGTCTCCACTGTGTTTTCATATTTTTTAAATGTGAGTGTTGCTGTTACTGTAGTCTTTAAATATATTAAAAAAAGGGGCAGCCCAAGTGCATTAAAGCTCCCGCATACGCAGGGTCTGGGAAGGGGTCCCACCATTTTAGTATATTGTACGCAACTTTACCCTGTTTTTTACACAAGAGTCTTTAAATATATTAATAAAATTGCAAGAATAAATTTTAATGTGTCTTTTATTAATCGTTTTGGTTAATTTGGACTTAAAATATATTTTTTGTTAGTCAATATGATCAATAAAATTATTAACAAAAGAGACATCTTAACATTCCAATGTTACATAAATCATTAAGATTCATTTATGTCATCTTCACATATTATTACAGAAAACATTTGAACACACTCACACAGAAGTTATTGTTAGCAGAAGTTAATACAATGAGTAAAATAGGCATAAGGTACAACATAAGATAGAAATCTAAATCTGCAATTAAGCATTAAACTTATATGGCCTGTGTAAAACAATCAATTCATCTACAAATTTGATGTGATTAATAAATTGCATCTGGAGAGAGAGTAAACAATGTAGTGTTAGAAGACATGGAAAAGCAATGGTTTGACATGAGACAAAAACACAATTGTAGTGATGACCGATGAGCATGACTTAAAATTTTAATAACTTCATTTTCTAACAACTCATAATTCTAAACTTGTATTTAACAGTGATAAAATGAAGTATTGGCCATCAAAATTACCTGATTCAGTTACTGCCGCAGTATGCGCTCCACTAGTAGCAATGTGTTTGATAGTTCCCTCCCAGGCCCCTTTTACCAACCTAGGGAATAGCTCCCTTGTGTATACTGCGTGTCCAAGTGCCCCAAAACCACCATAACCCCTGCAAGCTTTATTTTCATCCATAGAAACTAATGTTATTCAGAGAAGAGAAAATGCAAATATAACCTGCACAAATCTTCAAACATTCATCATAAAATTACAAAAATTTCAACTCCTTGAAATAAGTCCTTTAAGTTGTGAAATATACATTTTTAACAAAAAAAAAAGCAGAACTTGTTTTGAAAGTTTCACCGAAAGCTGTAATTTACATGCAATGGCTGCAAACTTTGTGGAAGGAAGTGGCAGAGCTCTGCTAGGACTAGGTGGGATGGAGTTCCTTCTCCCCCAACAACCTCAACAAAATGTTATGCTACCACTCTTCCAAATTAAATCAGTTCGTTATTAGATTGTAACAATGCTAAGGATTTGAGGTATCTACTGACAGAGAAAGAAAACGAATTCAAAAAAAGAGCCTTAGTCTACTGACAGAAAAAGAAAACGAATTGAAAAGAAAGCCTTAGTCTAATATATACTTATTTCATATGCTGAATCCAAGCTAGAAAAGAGACAAGACCAAATCCAACACTAACTTCATAACTTAGTCGGAGAAACTTATTTATTTGTGTAGTCAAAAAATGAAAGTTATACCTCTCTAAAACTCTGCCACTCTCACTTGGTTAACATCACCCTAAATAATATAAATATAGTTGCCGCATTAAGTGCATATTTGGATACACGGGATTGGAAAAGTAATTTTTCTCTATAGAGTAGCTTTTGTGATAGGTAGAAAATTTACACAAACTTGTATATAAAAATTGCTTTTAGAATAGAAACATCTGAACATAAATCATTTCTTATCAAACTCAATTTTAAACATATAAATTCCAAACGGTGTTTCGTTATTAAACACAACACACAACCTCATTTGAAATATTAACTTATCATGATTAACTACTACCATTCTTGGTTACTGCCGCAATGATATCTTAGTTAACAATAGTATCATTCACCAATGTGTTTGGATTCACAGTGAGATTGGCAAAATCACAACATGCTACCACAATTTTAGCAAACACTGCACTTTGAAGCTTCAACAAAATCACGCTGGCGCCATGACTTTGTCAAAACTCACCGCTCCTTGAAGCATACACATACACTAAATCAATTTTAGCTCCAATTCTTCTAGTGAACATTGAACTATGTAGCACCGATATTTGGTGTCTGCATGTCACTATCCTGTTTGGTGTAATGTCAGTGCAATGTCTTGTCTTGCCTGATGTCTATGCAAAATGTCAGTTTTTTTTTTATTATCGGCCTAAAAACTGACTAATTCAGAGAACCGATCCCACTGTCCACTAGCAGAGGCTCAATTGAAGCCAAATTAAAGTTTTGTATGGACTAACCAACACAACACTTGTCGCCACCCAGGATTCGATCCTGAGACCTAGACATATGCATACTCCAAGGTCCCAACTCCCAAGGCAACCCCTAGAGGCTTAAAGTGTCAGTGTTGTATCTAGTGTCTACGTGACACGCTTCGTAGACATCGAGCAATAAATACAGTATTCTAAGTTATACATTAACATACAAAAAGAGCATTAAACAAACTATGCACCCTAAAAATGCATTAAATTAAGGTAAGCTTGAAGTGATTCTGACCATGTAAAAACTTCACCAGCAGAAGTAAGTGCAACAGAATGCAACCCACCAAGAGCAACAGACTTCACATTATCAAGATGAGGATTCAAAGTAGGAACAAACATCGAACTCTCATGACCTAACCCTAATCTCCCACCATCACCTTTACCCCAAACCCAAAGCCCACCATCAACAACCAAACAAGAATGAAAAAGCCCACACGAAATACCCACTTCCACTTCCACCCCTTTATCATTACTCCCCTCAGGCCCGCGCAAAAGCCCGGGGGTGTTGAAAAGATTGAATTTTGGAGGGAGAAGGAGGTTGGTGACTGGAGATGGGTAGAGACGAGTTTCTTCGACGCCGCCGCCGAGTTGACCGGAGGCGCCTTTGCCCCATGAGAGGAGTTGGATTGTGGTGGGGTTGGGGGTGTCTGTGGTGTAGAGTGTGGAGGTTTTTGTGGTGGTGGAGAAGGAGGAGTATAAGCGGTGAGTTAGCGTCGCTATGCGGCGGCGGTGACGGTGAAGATTCGTCGCCATCATATGATAAAAGTGTTTTATTTTACAGTAATTGAGAATGTACAACTGCACAACGTGACATATGATTATAGTTAATTATGCTGATTAGTTGAATTGTGTAACATTTAGGCTGGGAATGGAATGAAATAGATGTTCTTGTACATTTTATAATGGAACGAAAATGTTAAATAAAATAAAAAAATATCATATGTATTTACTTTTTCGTTTCCTCAAAAAAACAAGAACTCAAAAGCATATGATTTTATAAAAAGATGTGTTATTTGAACAATTATTTGAACAACAACCTCTAGGATAACCATAAATTTATAAAGAAATGGGTATTGACACAAAAACTAAAACAATAAAAAAAAAAAGTAAATAAAAATATAATGTGTATATGAAAGAGAAAGTTATCAAAAAAATTATCAATAGTTGTACAAATATCATTTCTCTTCCATAAAACAAGCATACAATACTAGATACAGAAAAGCAACTCAAAAAAAGAAAAGTAACTCAATAATGTGAATATGAAAGAGAAAATTGTCACAAAAATTGTCAACGATTGTACAAATATCATTTCTCTAATTATGAGGAATTAATTAAGGGGCGTAAAGGTAAACTCATTTATAGGCTATGTTCATGCATTTCTCTCCATTTCCTACTCATTTGCACTTGCTGAAGAACAAATACTCCCTCCTTGCTCTCTAGCTCTCGGCCTCCCTCGCTTTAACACTCAAATTCATTAATTCCTCACTCAAAATAAATTCAAACCAACATTAGAATCATGAACATTGAAGCTTAATACTCTTAGTGCAATAATGCAAGCTTGATTCCCACCATTTTCTTCCTTTTGGCAGAGTCGTCCCTCCATTCCTCATATTGTGAGATTTTGCAACTTAGGCATGCGCAAAGGTCTTGCATGTGTGAATTGCTGAAAGATTATGGTTTGATTGATGTGTAGAAGCAAGGAACTGAAAGAAGATTTGGAATTGAATGCTTGGGTGCTAAAGATTAGATTTGGAAGCTTAGAAAGTGTCTAGAGAATCCTTAGGTAAGTTCTTTTTAGCTAGTACCTAGGTGGGGGTAGATTTATGTTTGCTTTGTGTAACAGCCAGTTTTTCGTTAGAATTATTTTAGTTATTTATTATGTATGTTTATATGTGATTATTTGTCTCTGTGTGTATTTTTTTTCGAGATTAGTGGATTATGGCTTAAGAAGGGTATTTTAGTCATTTTAGACTTAGGGGTATTTCGGTCATTTAGTGAGTAAGGGTAAATTAGTTACCTCCTTACGAGAGTTATTTTTAGTGTTTTAAGTGAGTAATTAATTTGAGACGGTAATTATTCGTTATTTTGATGGTTTAAATGTGTAGTAACTTTGGTGGATTAGTTTATAAGAATATTGAGCCCATTAAGACAACCAGAGAATGAGCCCAATAATGTAGTGGCTATATGAGAACTGCTCTTTACCCAAAAGTTTTTGCTCATTCCCAAGTGAAATGACCACAATACCCATACGCATGTTAACTCATGTTAATGTTAAATTTGCACAACTTAACTCACGCAACGTGACTTAAGTCACACTGAAAATTCACCTAAAATTCACACTAACCTTGTAGTTTGTTATACATGTACTACACCTATGCCATAGGAAAACGGTGCCAACTATTCAAACAGATGTGCTGGCAACAATAGCTTGCTGAATTATGAAATTAAATTACATGTGTATGCATCACAATAATTCCAAAACATAGTTTTATGAGTTTTATGAATTTGCAGGAGGTGAAGGAATGGGCCATGTCAATTGAAGGTTGCTGTCCCACCACTACTTTTTAGTGGAATCAATAGCCATCACACATTTTCCTAGCCACACAATGTGTGAAAAAGTTGGAATATAGATGAAACAAAACCAGTGTGAGTTAACTCACGCTGAGTTTTAGTGTGTGTTTTTTCTGCGTGATTTTAGTCACGCAGCGTGAGTTAACTCACACAAATTTAACACTAGCGTGAGTTAACTCACGCGGGGGTATTTTGGTCTTTTCACTTGGGAATGAGCAAAAACTTTTGGGTAAAGAGCAGTTCTCTGGCTATATAAACACTAGTCTTATGAGAAAATTAGGTCATTACCTTCATTCACTCATTTTTACAAAACATTTTGAGATTGAGGTAGAGAGAGAAAGGGGATCTAAAGGAGAAAAGAAGAACTAGAGAGAGAAAACTTGGGATTGGTGGCTATGAGCTAAATTGAAGCTAGAATTTGGATTCTTGAAGATTAGAGGTAAGAGGGATAGTCTCTTTTCACTAATTAAGTCATAACCTAGTATTTTCACTTATGGGTTTATGGGTTTAAGTGTTTTTATGTTAATTGTGACTTTTTGTGATTTTGAATGATGAAATTCGTGCTCCCATTTCATGTGAAATTGTGCGTATGAAATTGATGTGTTAAAACTCATGGTTGTTGTTGTTGATAAGTTGTGTTGATGATTTTTGCCTAAGTTGGTAAAAATGAAGTTGTTGTTGTTGATTGTTGATGAAACTATGAGTTCATGCTTTGAATGATGTTGTGTTATGTTATTGATGATGAATTATACCATGGGTGTTGAAGATTTCATAAGTTTATTTATGTTTGGTGTGAAGTTGTTGTTGTGTTTTGGTGAAAATGGTGAAATAAGTTGCATTGTAGTTGTGATGATTTTTAATGAGTTGAATAAATTGATTATGATGAGTTAGAGTATGTTGAATATCTGTTTTTGATCATTGAGTGGTGGTGAGAAACCATTTGGGAGGAAATTGAGATTTTGAGTAAAAGTGGTTTTTTTAGTGTTTTTGGAAAATAAGTAAGTTTGGGATAAGCTGTTTTGGGATGTGAAAATATGATTTTTTTTCTTCAGTAAAATATGATAGAGTTAAGTGAATAGAACACATAGGCGAAAACGAAATCGAAAATGAGTTAACGGTTTGAATTTTATGAACGAAACGGTAAAATAGAAAAGCCGGGTCTGCACTGCAACACCAGACGTCTGGCCGCTGGTTGCCCAGGTCTGGGCGCAACATGCCAGTACCTGGGCGCAGCCAGGCAGCCTCTTCAGGAACAATAGTTTTGTTGTTTCGTGTTCGGGCGCTTCGAGGCGAATCCGAACTTCCGAAACTGATTCTTTTAATGTATTCCATTGTTGCTATGCTTTGTAAACCTTTGGAAAGATCAAATGAATTGGATTGAACTTGGTTTCGTGAATCGAATCTCACTTTTTGAAAGATGTTCAAGAACACATAATTTTCCGAAAACTCGTTTTCTCAAGGAAAAAGGTAGGGCTAGGGTTGTTTACTCTAGTTATGATTTATAAAAATGTTTTGGATGGGAATCATGAACTTTAACTTGGTTTTGCTTTGAAAACTTGAATTCTTTGAAAAACGGCAAAATGATACGAACTTTGTGAAACTTTGGGGTTGAGGTGAATTGGCCTATGAAGCGTATATGTATATGTTACTGCACTTATATGTGAATTGTGTATATACTCGGTTGAGGCGGTTGAATTTGTTTAATTTGGTTTTGGAAAATTGTCGGAAGATGTAGTTTTCATAAACTTAAATGAACTCTGTCAAACTAATGTTTTATGGTCGGATAACTCGTAGGAGACTTTGAATTCATGTTAATATGATGAAATGTGAATGAATTGATGATGATTAGGTGTCTAATATGAGGAATGTGAAAATTTGGATAATAGTCCATCTTTGGTGCTAAATGTGATTTTGAACTTGTTGATTCTTGAGTTGATTGTTGTTAATGTTGATTGTTGTAAACGATATTTGTTGATGATGATTCTTTGGTGATTTTAAATTGATAGTTGGTAATGACTTTTGTTGAATATGACTTGTGAATTATGAGGTGAAGGTGTTTCTTTTTGGTGATGATATTAGTGGTGTTTGCATGTATGAAAGGTATCGGTGTTTATGTTGATGATTTATTTTTGGTGGTGAACTCATACATGCAAAGAGGCGATGTTATTGGTGATGTATGCGCGTATGTAAAATGTTGGTGATTTGTTGTATGAACATATGCATTGTTGTGTCATATGTTCATGCATTCATAAGTGTCCAGAGGCGATGTTTATAATACTATTTTGTATCCATATGCGATGTTTATGATACAATAGTATCTTGAGGTGACGACCTTGACGATGATCGGTACCACATGCATATAGAGTTGTGTCTAGGCGCATAACATACATCTCGTGAAATTTTTAAATGTGTCATATTTAATTATATGCTTGGTGAACCTTGGTGATTTATGTGCGTTTGTGAATTTGGTGAATGGTGTATTTGGTGAAACTTGGTGAACATGTGAAGATGTGTACTTGGTGATGTTTGTTATTCTTGGTGATACTTGCACACTTAGTGATTTTAATTGATGATGTTTATTTTGATGAAAATAATGAAGTGTAAATTATATGTATGTGATTGGGTGATCTCTTTGGTGACGATAATTTCCTTGTTTATACCTTTGAAATGATGAATTGTATTTGTGGAGTTAATCATGCTAAATGAGGAATAAATTGAGTAAATCTTATATTGATTGATGTTATTAAGTGATGAATTTTGATGATGATTTAAGGTATGAATATGCTTGATGTGTTATGATAGAAGTATGATAACATGATTGATGTTGAACTCGGGATAATATATATGTGATGATAGTATTCTAGGAATGTTGAGTATGTATATGTGATATGCATGAAATCCTTGAATGCTTATGTTTGATTATGTTTAATTATGAATTGTGGACTAACCCCCAGTGGTCGTTTGGTTGACCGCCTTCCTTATCCGTATGGATGGGTAGAGGGTGTACAAAAATAGTTTGCTTTGGTGAGTTGCATGAGGGTAGCTTGTGTCGCGGTGATTTTCGTATATCAAACTATTGATTAGCGTTGACTCGCAATTTTTTAGTTCACCACCGAGCTTTTAGAGATTAAAGGGAAAAGGATCGAATAAACCCTATATTTTTAGACATAAACCCTATATTTTTAGAGATTAAAGGTTCGGGGGTTGGTTACGTAAATGAAAGATATTAACACCCTAAACGTCTATAGTACTCTATAGGAACTTCTTGCTTTTATTTATTTTTGTGCTAAAATGATTGTTTGCTTGCAAAAAAGTTAAGTGTAAATAAATAAAGAAAGAATTTTTTTTTGCATTTTTGTCGATTTGGAAAGACAAAGTCTTTTGCCTACGTACCCGAACGTGATCAAAATCACGTAGTTTGGGTAAAAAGCTGAGTGATTTGTTTGATTGATTTTAATGTTTGAAAATGTTTTTAAATGTAAAAAAAGCCAAAGTGGCAAAAAAGGTGAAGTTGATTGATTTTAATTGTAGAAAATGTTGTCTAACATGATTAAATTGGTTGAAATTTGATTTAAAAAGGATGTGGAAGTCACTTGATTGAAAATCAAGGTTTGTTAGGAAAAAGATATTTTTGTGAAGTTATAAATATTTGAATGTTTTTGATTTTATATGTTTTCTAATTAAAGCCTAAAAAATTAAGTATGATAAAATAAACTAAAGCGCGAGGGATTTTTCATAATGACGTTGGATCAAGATGAAAGTCCCACTTTCCTTGGATTCGACTACACTATTTTTTTTTGGCATTTTTGTGCATAAAAGCGGAAAAATAAATATGCATGCAATGCAATATTTTCATTTATATTTACATTTGTCCCTAAATACATTCTAAAGCATAAATAAATAAAATAAAATAAAATGACAAAGCAATAAAAAAAAAATTACAAGTGCATGAAATAAATAAATATGCTAAATAAAGCAAAAAAAATAAAGAAATAAAAAAGCATGAGATAATATAAGGCATTAAGTAAATATGCTAAATAAATAAAAATAAAAGAAAATAAAAAAAATGCATGAGATGATTTTGGTCCTAAATAAACTAAAAAATAAAGTAAATAAAAATACTAAATAAACTATAAATAGAAGACTAAATAAACTAAAAAAGATATTAAGAAATAAAAAAAAAAAAAAAAAAAAAACTAAAAAAAAAAAAAAAAAAAAAAGAAACTA
>Ga0228710_1005777_pt1 | contig 19089 bp, 15 predicted proteins | sample MedpolnodulmetaG_FD_177995 | JGI IMG/M metagenome (GOLD analysis project Ga0228710, IMG submission 177995) | Root nodule microbial communities from Medicago polymorpha collected in Santa Monica, California, United States - pink nodules | ecosystem: Host-associated > Plants > Roots > Nodule...
ATTTCAAATTGAAGAAGTGTTGGAAGGAAATACATAATTAGGGTTAGCACTTAGCAATTAATGCAGATCATTTGGAGGGAATTTTCTAGGTTTAGTTGTTGCAAACCTAATAAGATTAAAGAGTAAGGGATAGCCAAGTTTGCATGGAAATTAGGATAGCCGAGTTTGCATGGAAATTAGGGTAGCCGAATTTGCATGGAAATTAGGGTAGTCTGTTTGTAAACATATTAAATAAGTGTACAACAACTTGTCAAAAAAATTCTAAAGAAACAGTAGATATAATCCATAAATATATTAAGGAGAAATATTAGGGTTTGCTGCATTTTAGATGGAATTTGTTAGGTTAAATTGCTGCTAACCTAATGCAACATTTTAGAGGGAAATTATTAGGTTAAGTTGCTGCAGACCTAATAAAATTAATAAATAAATATTATAACATTTTACCTAATTAAATAGTTGGATCTAATACTTAGGGCCCGTTTGGATTAGCTTATTTTAGAGCTTATATAAATCAACTTATGCAAATAAATTAGTTTTTATGTATTATTTATTAGTTTTTAAGGTAGCTTATGAAAAAACAGTTTATGAAGATACAATATTCGTTAGTAAGAGCTTATAAATTAAAATAAAAACTTATTTTTTTACATAAGCTCAATTCAAACGGGACTTATTTTAAATTTGAATCAAATTAAATTTAATGTATTTATAATTTTTATTTTAAATTGAGTTAAAAAAACTAATTGTGAATAAAATATAATCCATAAATAAATCTAAACTAGTCCTAATTCATTTTCGAATTAAAAATAATAATAAATTTAAATTAAAAATATATTAAATTATAGAATATTTTCTTCTAAACTTTCAAGATTGATCTTCACCAAAACAGAGAAGGAAATATAAAGTAATCTCATTCACATACTATTTTGTTATGTTACATATAAAACATAATTTTTTTTTTTGGTAGATAGAAGATATGTCAAAACCATTATAAATTCACACACACAAGTGGAGGTACCGGGGTTTGAACCCCGGTTATGGCATCCGGTCTAACAATTTCAGCATTTTGCCAGTTGACATAATTTAAATAGGATAAACCTGTAATCTTCTAAACAAAATTTCAATCTATCAAAGGGCCTAACCATGCCTTAAAAATTTTCAAGCTATCAAAAGGCTTGACGATGCCTTAAAAATGGACTCAAGCCTAACATTTTAGGTTTCAGTTAGCAATATTTGGTAGTTTCGGTTCAATTTATTTAGATTCTATTCATAGTTGAAGTTGGTTCATCGATATTTTAAAAATGATCCTGCTTGTTAATTTTTGTTTTTCCTGAATGTTCTATCTTCCATTTTTTACCTTGGAGGTTCAAACCTTTCTTTGGACCAATATGATAATACTGTACGAAATTTGTTTATGTTTGCTTGTTCCCTTGCATCTTGAGTGTTCTCATATCATATTTTGCATGCCAAATGCAATCAATTAGACTGTACATATGATGTCTATAAACATATTAAAAGATTGTTTTCTACATTGTTTATTAAGGCATTTACCCCCTACATTTTTTGTGGTACTTTTATATACTCAATCTGGTTTCTTCCGTCGGTTTTTGATTGGACGTGCTTGGAAAGCGAGAAGGAAACATGACTTGTTTGGTATTTAAGTTTGTGTGGAATTCGAAAGATTGCTGTATATTTGAAAGTGCGACAGCCATCCATTGCCAACGCCGCTTACCTCCACTACATCAGCCACCATCTCTGTCATAGGATTCTTTGTCACTCCTCTTTCAAGGTTATTTTCCTATATCTTGATGAAAATGGACTTTTTTTCGCAATAATAAACATCTATTGGTTGCTTTCGGGGTTAATTTATCTTTATCACTATTTTCTCATCCAGTTAGTTGAGATACTATATCTGCTTCTGGTTCTGCTAAAATATTGTTGCTATTTTTTTTAACTGCCATATATATTAATACCACTCATTCCATTTCCATGTACAAGACAGACGCGAAGTAGAGCAAAAAAGTTCACACCAAACTGCAGTAGCAAACTAGAAAAGGAAACAAAAATACAGTAAAAACAACACCACAACCTCCCTACCCAAAAACAAACAAAATCCATCAAACTAGTAAAAGTTGAATCAACCCAAGGTAAATAAACTCCAAAATCACCCGAGAGTAACAAAGAAAAACTAGGCACTAGTTGAACTTCAAAGGATCCTTCAAAGAAAAACAACGCCTAAAGAAAAAAGAAACATTTTTTTACCATGCTTAAAGATAATTTGACCCTACCAACTTAGGGATTTCTTTACAATCATTTTCCACGTAAAAATTTGGAAAATAATAGTCTTATGTATTTTAATTATTATTTATTTTGTATCCCAAAAAAATACTATTATTCATTTTAATTAAAATTGAAAAATATGCAAAGAAAAATTGCACAAAATTTTGGATAAACAGGGGATGACAATTGTAAATTACCAGAATAACCATTAACCATATATTAGACTTTGTAATTAATTTTTTTTTTTTGACTGAATCAATTATTTTTATTAATGACATTATGGATTTTGGGAAAATAATAATTCAATAAATAGGAATCCCTTTACCTTTCATTCAATGGTTTGACCCACACCTTTACATAATTTTTTTTAAATCATTTATATAATTAGTATATATCTATTAAACTAGTTTAGTAAAAGAATAGTTATTTTTTGACCCAAAGAAAAAGAATTGTTATTTTCTTGTTAGTATCTGTTTATGATATCACATGAGCTTAGCACGGTTGGTATGGACAATGCATAATATATGCAAAGTCCGGGTTCAAACCCCGACCACCATAAAAAAAGTATATGTTTATGATAAGTATATATATCTTTAGGATCAAATAGATGAGTTTGAGACAGCTCTGACTGACTAGAGATTTGGAATTTGGATTAAATAAGTAGTAGTTTGAAGATTCCTTTCTAGTTGGCTTGTTTCGTCTTCATCAGAAAAAATCATAAGAAACTTATGTGCGTTCTCTGAAGAAGATGGATTCAGTTGAGCAAGATTCGAAGAACCATTCTCCAATATTATACGTTAATGGAGTTCGTAGAGTTTTGCCTCATGACTTGGCTCATTTCACTCTACTTGAATATCTCAGAGGTATATTATTATACTCAATTTTTGTTACCGATTTCCATGTGCAAGGAGGACTTCATGAACCCAACTTGGAGTCCCACATCGGAAGTCATGAACCCGGTGTGAGGATTTATATAGGATTGGACAATCCTCCCCATTGAGCAATGGTTTTGAGGTAGAGTTAGGTTCAATCCGTATCAATTCTCAACATATTTATTTAGCGTGTTTGGATCGACTTAATTGAGTTCAAACAGTTCATAGTCAGTAAGATGACAAATTATCTTTATTTTATAATATTGTAGAAATAATTGATACATAAGCTCTTATGCTATATGTGCTTAATAAGACCAATTTTTAGCTTAAGTTAAAGTCATTTGGTTCATGAACCAAGTTCAGAGAGTTAATTCTCGAAACTGAGTCTTGAACTAATTAGTTCAAGCTCTTATGCTATATGTGAGGGGCTTACCCCTACATAAGTACTACATGATTAAATTGAAATTTTGTTTTTTCATATGTACTTAGTTTTGGTTTGTCGATTTAAATGTTTTCCTTTGTGAAGCTAAATTGATTATAGTTTTCCACTCTCTTTGGTATAAAAGATATAGGTCTGTCAGGGACTAAACTAGGCTGCGGTGAAGGTGGTTGTGGAGCTTGCACTGTTATGGTTTCTCATTATGATACAAATTTGAGGAAAACCTTGTGAGTTTTTCTTTGTGCGCTCCTACTACTTTTGAAATGATTCGTTCTTTTAAAATGTTCATTTTAGTAATAGTTTCTTATTAAAAAAATTATATTATAGTTTTTCACTTTCTCTAAAGTTTTAATTTTTTATATCATTTTTTAATAGGTACGGACATACCTCAATTATGTGATAAAGATCAATCATGTGTAAACACCACTAGTACTAAATAACTCATCCCATCTAACAATGATGCTAGCATATTCCAACACAGTTCCAACCATCCACACACTTGCTTGGGCTAAACAGCAAAACAACAATCTTCAAGCTAATACAGTCACCAAAAATGTGAAAATCCACCTTCTGCACCAAAAATTGGTCTGCAACAGAACCTCCGAACAACACCAAGCAGCCCCTATCAACCACAGACAACCAAAAGCCAAAACAGACAGCAGCACCTCGCCCAAACAACAACACCAAGCAGGCCTGCCACTACCAATCCACCCTTGACAGCAGCACCTCGCCCAAACACCAACGCCAAGCCATTGGTGCAATGCTTTATGACAATCAAAATGACACTTATTTGATCACAAACACAGGCTTTAAAGCAACAACACAGGCACTCTATATTATATCCCAATATTGCAAAGTCAATAGTATTAGAGCTCTATCTGGGATATAATATTGCAATAGTAGAGCTCTATAAATATATATCCCAATATTGCAAAGTCAATATTGCACTCTATAAATATATGGCACTCGATATATATCCCAATATTGCACTCTATCTGGGATATAATATTGCAAAGTCAATAGTAGAGCTCTCTTGATCAGTAGTATATCTGTCAACAAAAAAAGTAGTAGATCATGACAAAAGCTACTTCAGAGAGCTATGTCGTCAGTTCAAAAAAAAGAAAAAGGATTAAGAACGTAAAATAAAATTGTGCCTGAACCGGAATTTTTCACCAATCGATTCCGGGAAGAATTAACCGGAACACTTTGCACACGTTTTCCGGATACCTACCGTAACGCTTTGGCAAACACGGTTCCGGGAGCACGATTCCTCCTCCGACGACATCTGACCAAATCGTTATTCCAGAAAACGATTCCGTGAAGGATTTCTAACACACTAAACCAGAAAACCTTGAAAAACCAAACCGTGAAGGATTCCCGAAAACAATTAAGAACAAACTCGGGAAATTGAGGATGAGAAAGAACACAGAAAAGATGAAGAGAGCATAGGAAATGAAGCTTACTTGTTTGTTGGAAGCAGAAGAAGAAGCAGAAGAATGTTTTTCCAAAAGAAGGTTGAACTCGTTGAACTGCCACGTGAATGGTTTAGGGTATGTGGGGGTGAAAAGTGAAAGGGTAATTTTGTTTTGTTTTATATAAAGGATAAATTTGGTAGTTTGTGTGAAATGTTGGGGTGAAGGGATAAATGTAAGGGTGTGGGGTATAACTTCCGGTGTTCAGTACTTATGGATTAGGGTTACTAAATTTGGGCTTGGTCTATATATCGCACACTACAACAGATAAGGTTGGAAGTAAAGAAGATTCCCAAAATATCTAGTTTACCCCTATTTCACATGTTTGGTATGTATCTAACGGAGGGTGAAGAAGTAAGTTACACCTGTTAATTAATAGTAATAGGGTGAAGATTTCCCATATTTGTTGGAATGATTGCGATGAAAAATCCAAAATCGCCCAAAATCGCAAGGTTCCGATGAAAATTCAAGTTGGTAAAAGAGGAAATGAAAGTACAACAATTGTGGTCTGTCATATATAATAACTCTTCCGAAAGATACGTCAGAAAAAAGACGACCAATATTTATCTCCTTGATGCTCCTGTAATTATATATCAGATGTACTAATAAGGTTAAAATGGGAAATTTAGATGGCCTTAGAGAAATGGGGGGCCAAAAAGAAATCTTGGAAATTGGGTTTATGCGCAAAGAGAAATGCTTATTTGTACGAAGAGTAGACACAAGAATTGCAAGAAAATATCTCCACCGTTCTGTGCACTCCACTAACCCCTGAATTCCGCCAAAAAAATAAAAAATATTAAGGCTTTCAATATTATTCAATAGTCAGACATTTGTTATGGATTTGGAAGAAGTGCAAGAGCCTAATGAAGAGGAGATTGAAGCTCTTGTGAATGAGGTAGTGAACTTAGAGGAAGCTGCACCTCAGACACGGGCCAAAAGAACAATACAGAGGCCCAAGTGGCTCAATGGATATGTGATGTGATGAAGCCCACTAAGAAGTAATCTACCATAGGAAGGATCTAGAATAAGCTCCACTAGCAGTACTATTTGTATTGAGATAAGGTTAGGTGAATACGGTTACCTTAGCTGTAAAAGTACTATGTGATAGCTGTATTGTTATACCTAACCTACTATATGTATTGAACAGTGGTATGGAATAAAGATCAGAGAGAATTATTGAGTCATTTTATTACATTGTTGGAGGTGCTCCCCTCAAAGGAGAATATTTTTCTGTCTGATATTGTGCAAAAGCCTTTCAACATCATTCTAGCGTTTAGTTTATGAAATTTTCGTAAGAAATAGTAGGACTCATGCGCAAAATGGATTCTACTCCCAAGCCTTTGTTTTAAATAGCCATTGTGTTACATGTCTTCGTAGGTGCAGTTTAGATACCTCAAAGCATTGGGACAGAGGGAGAAATATAAAAAAGATTAAGAGTTTAGAATGAAAATATTTGAATATGTTGAAACATATAAAATAGTAAAAAAAAAAATCAAATTTAACTGATAAGTTTAATTAAAAAAATCAAGAAAATAACATATGAATGCAATATATTTGAGGGATGATCATGAGATCCTTCGCGTAGAGTGAGGACTTCATTGTTCGTCCACCGTGGTCCACTGAGAGTACTTTGGGTTCATCGTTCATCCACCGCGGTCCACTGAGAGTCCTTTGAGTGGTGTACTTGCATGTGCTATGAAGTAAGTCAGTGAGGATACAAGGAGACTGAGGCAAATATTATGGTAAAGAGTGAGATACCTAACCTAATGTACTAGTATTTATAGGGAATAATTAGGTTTTTGGCTACCTTCACCTAGACAGATGTCCAAAAGGGACACTTGTAATGATTTGAGGAGGGTTTCATCATCCGATTCGGACTAGACGGTCTTGATCGATTGGTCGGGACCGCTATCCAGAGGGATTTACGGCGTGTGCTTACATGAGCCGGTTATGTACCAGGTCCTGGATGGAATCGGATCTAACCCAGATTGGGCCTTAGCATAGTCTGGAACAATAATAATAAAAAAAAATTAAACGATAGAAACTGAGATGAGAATAGCAACATAACAATTAGGCATGACAACGAAACTCATACACATGGTTACCCACCCAAACCAAACCCAATTTGACGGGTTTTCTCCGTTTTGACTGGGTTTGGGTTTTCCCCGATTTCAAAACACGGGTATGGGACGGGTAATGGGTATATAGGTACCCACCCCGAACTCATACCCAAACCCGTCCCGAATGCAGAAAATTGTTTTATGTTGATATGTCATGTTATTTTGTTTAATAATTGGCGTGTTATAAAAACTACCATTGATATTTAAATGAGCAACTAAATCAATCGGTCTAACAAATATTAAAGTGAGCATATTGTTGGATAATGCATTACACCATTTCTCTAGGGGTTGCAAAAAAACTTCTATTTTTTATTAAAAAAAAATATTCAATGCAGGGATGGGGATGTGGCAGGGATACCGAACCCGTCGGGGACGGGGACGAGGTTCAATTGCTCATCCCCATTGGTATGGGTTGGATAACGAGTAAGTATATGAGAATCAAGTATAGGGACGGAAAATTTAAAATCTGTCCTCACCCCACCCCATTGTCATGCCTAATAACAATGGTGTCCTGAGGTGAATAAGATATAAGCGGGTGGAAATACAATAACAAAGGCATTTACAAAACACATCGATCTTAGTGGTATACAATGGAGACACTTATTGATAACAAATAGTATAAAGTTCCAAGTGAGTGGAGTAAGCTACGGAGCTTTGAGATACACCTTGAGTTAAAATCTTTTTGCGGATGGTGAGTGGTTGCCTTCCAACAAGAGACTGACGTTAAAGACAAGGTGTTCAATATAAGGATGCATGTCCTTTTTTGGGAAAATCATCATGAGAACAAATGGTATTTGTTCATCGGTTGCAGGAAAGCTAAGGAAGTGTGAGAAACATATAGACTATGGTCGAATGTCCATTCTTTGATAATTATGCAACTAATTTTTCACTGTAAATACCCAAGTTCATCCTTGAATTTGTAAGGACCAGCCAAATTCGTCCTCAAGTTTTTTGAAATGTTTATTTCATTCTAGAATTTACCAAATGTCAATCAAATTAGTCCCTCTGTTATGTTGGTCTGTTAACGGAGGTGACATATACCGTTAACCTCTCATAAGACTTGCCATGTCAGATGTCACGCAAACAAGGATGAATTTGACCGAAAATGACAATATTTTCAAGGACCAAATTGATTGATTTACATAAAATTTGAACTCACTTTTGCAGGAAAATAAATGTTACCCAACGTTTCTTTCTTCCCTAAATCTATAAAATTAGAACCTTAATTTTATAATTTGTCACCTAGAGTTCAAAATCCCCAAAATTTCTTCCATTAATTGATGACAACGTTCTTGTCCAATTCAAAAAACTTCAAAACCTTTTTTTTTTTATTGAATTCGAAATCCAAAAATTGTTCCAACTTTGGTGTTCAAAAATGATTGGTGGTGAGGGTATGGGTAAAAACAGCTATAATAGTTGGTCTTCATCTTCAAGCTCTATGTATAATGGTGATGTGAAAGTAGTTGAATGTTGGTGTCATAGAATATGTGTTGTAAGAAAAGCCAACATTGTCAAAAACCCAGGAACGTCTTTCTATGTTTGCCCTCTGCCAAAGGTTTGTTTAACCATTATTGTGTGAAATCAGAATAGTTTGTTTAGCTTCTACTAATTCTGAATTTTATTTGTACAAGATGATGTTGAAAAATTGTGAATTTTTTGTCTGGGTTGATGAAGCTGAAGAACTAGGTTACTTTAAAAATGATGGAATTGGTGCTGGTCATGGAAGAAAGGCAAGATTGACGGAGAAGTTTTTAGTCCATGGTTAAGCCTAAGGAAATTGGCAATTAAGAGGTTTGGAGGGCAAGATTGATGGACAAAGATGACTGTGTAGGAAATGAGCTTAGGTTGATTATGTATTTGATAGTCATAATTTACTTGTTTGAGTTGTTTAACATGCTAATGTAATGTACTAGGTATGTGTATTGTTGTAATGAAAAGATATTGAAGATGAATGAATGCAACCTTTCTGTCAAAATATTTCCATCAAATTAGTCCTTAAATTATTTGCCTAAGTATCAAATCGATCTCTACAAATTGTTTGCGTAGACTTCTCAGTTGAAATAACTGGTCCTCTCATGCCATACCTCCTTGTACTCACTTCCTACAATAAAATGGATCAAATTAGCCCCTAGATTTCTAAAATTTTCAATCAAATTAGTCCCTAAATTATTACAGTTACTATCAAATCGATCCTTAAAAAAGAGGTAAAATAGGAAAAACAGAAAAAATTGAAAGTGAAAAGTTAAAACTGAAATTTGTAACATTTTCATCAAATTGGTCCTTGTACACGTGGCTGACTGAATGACACGTGGAAATCACAGCACAGCATGCAGGACGACACGTCAGCAGCCTCACTAATGGAGGGATGAATTTGATGGACGTCTGTTAAATTCAAGGACTAATTTGATATTTCGAAAAATTGGGGGACGAATTTGGCTGATCCTTACAAATTCAAGGACGAATTTGGGTATTTACTCATTATTCTTCACTATTTTGCCAAAATTTGCATCGACACAAAATAATTGATTTCACTATGATGATGTGGTGCATTTGGAAGGGAAGAAATGAAAATATTTGGGAGGATGTCAAGAAGAGTGCTCAAATCTAAGTGCAAATCGCGAGAGACTATTCTATGGATGGGAGGCAGCAAGACGCAAAGAATCACTATCGAAAAGCAACAACATCATCCATGTCTGATGACTACCACCAATGGAGGAAGAGGTAAAATGTAATGTAATGTTAGATGTTTCATTGTTCAAAGATAATGATTGTTTTGGGCTAGAGCTCAAAGCAAAAACTGCAAAATATGACGACGTACCATCTTCAATGAAGGGTAAAGCTTGTGGGCTAAGAAAGCTAGGTGTCAATTTGGTAATTCATTGATGACATATTGGATAGATCAACCAAACAATCCAAGTTTGGAAAACTTCTAAAAAAACAATATCACACAAAAATGGACACAATACCAAATATGGATATAAAAAATACATAACATCAATTGTGAAGACAACATAAATATTCTTTGACCGATTCCCTTAAAGTAATTCATTCAAGAGCATAATTAAAGCATCAATGAAAATATTAGACCAAAAAAAAGTTACAATGAAAACGAATAAACCAGCTATAGCAATGGTCCATAATAACATTTGACAGCCAACTAGAAATCTCACAACCACTTACTCATGAGTTTAGCTCAATTAATAAGACATTATTTCACCAAATCGACTAGAATCAGATATAGAGTGCCTCCCATCTTAGTCATACCAATTCAAGATTTTAGTTCTTGATTCTAATACTTCCAATGGAAAGATCTCCCGAAAAAACAACTGCATATGCTCCATACCCACCTTTTTATACCTGAAAATGATTTAAAAAATTCACTTAAGCAGCAAATATAGTAAACAAATCTACTTGCAATGTAACACTAGTTTATGTTCAACAATAAGGAAAGTCGTTTAATATTTTTTAGACAAGTAATAGACTAGTCGTACCAAATGCCAGTGGAAATCAGCTAGGGTATGTTGCCTAAAGATGTTAAAAATGCCACTTCAAAATAGTTATAATACATTTGCATATAAAATTGAAAAACATGATCAAAACAACACATGATAAGCAAATTATTACTAAACATTGACATTTAAAAGTATACATTCCAACTTATTTAAAATAGCCACATATTTCAACAACTTATTGAACTTTAGCCTGCTACTTCACTAGTTCAGTTCACATTTCACTTCTGTATTCATCAAGTTTACAAATTACAGCACTACCTTTCATGAAAATTGTCCAATACAACAACATTGTGGCTCAAAAGACATTCACAGAACCTCTTATATAACAATCAGGCCAGATAAAAGAACTGCTACATTCATACACATTTCAATAGATATTCTAATGTCATTTCAAAATCATAAACAATTATTCAAAACAAATGAAAATTAACAAAGCATAGAGTCAACTTTTATGACGACCTTCATAACAACATATAGTTCACTAAACCACCAAATCCAACTGTTACATGGGAGAAGCTAATGAACAAAAGACAGAATAAATGAACTTGTACTTACATATTATATATGACAATAAATTGAAAGCTGACATGTTGCAGAAGCCTTTGGGCATGGAGATAATTGACTTTCTATATCAAATCGTTTACTGTTGCTCCCGATTGTCATAGTTTCTAAAACTCTTGCATTCTCCAGAATAAATCTTGCTAACATAATGTGATTACGTTGTTGGCCTGCAGATGCAAAGTCCCACATAGTGCAAGTTGTAAGGTTTGATGTAAGACAACTTGGAACAAATTCTGGATTGGCCCAATTTTCTTTTTCTTGATCATAGTCTGTAAAGAACTCCCAATCGTCGTCGCCTCGTACCTTATTTTAATAATAAAGATAACACAAAAGAAAGGTATGTTAAGCAAAGATAAATCATATACAATATGATTGTTAATTAAATTTAACGAACAAACCTGATAAAGGTCAAGATTCTGAAGCTTAGGGCAATGATGGAGCACTTGCACAACTATATCCCAATCATAGTTGAGCACTAACCTAGTCAAATTGTTGAACGTAGGAAAGTCACGAGGGTGATAAACCTAAATTATACAATAAAGACAGGTATTAGAAATTAGCTATGAAGCACGGATACAGATACGAACACCGTACACAGCTAATAATTTGAAAAGATCACATAATTTAGTGTAATTACAAGTGTCGGTGTCGTGTCAGACACGACATGTGTCCGACACCGAGACACGCCTAATCTGAGGGGTGTCCGTGCTACATAGGAAATTAGGGTAAAATTCAATTCCACAAAATTAAAAATTAAAAATACAAATGAATCACATTGTTCATTCTCATTCCATTCTATGATAAAACATACCTCGGATAGTTTTATGCGTAGAAACTCCAAATTTGAAAGTGATTTCACCGGAAAATAGCATTCACAGTCTGTAATATCTGCTCTGTTCAACTTTCTTAACATTGAGCTGCTTTCAAAGTCATCAAGAGAATGATGAGTGTGACGTGTCATGTATATATAAGATAGTTGAAGATCTTCAAGAACTGGACATCCATCTAGAAGCATCATAAAATCACGTTGCTGATGAAAGTAAATCTCTTTCAAATGTAGGGTTTTTAGCGAGGGTAATCTAATAGAAAGATCACTAACCACAGTCAAATTGAACCAACGAAGCCTGAGAACAACAAGGGTTGTGCAATTAAGGATACTACTCATAGGAAACTTAGGGAGTATTGTTTCCTCACCGTTAAGAGGGACATGAGGATAGAGGTGGATATTTTGAACTTTGCGTTTAACCACTATGTCAACCCATTTGTGGATATTTTTAATGCCACCTAAGAGAAGTTCAGAGGAATCGTATTCAATGTCGAGGATGAAAGTGTTAATGGAATGATTACCGGCAGCTTCTCGCGAGTGCAAGACGGAGAAGACGAATTTCTCGAAGCGGGAATAGGATTCTTGGTCTTTCCAATTGGTTTTGGTGAAGTCAAGATCGGGAACAAAACACCAAAGATGAGTCCATCGCTTTGAAAGAATGGAAGTGACACAGGCTTGTTCGATGGGAAGAGAAGAGAGAATGCGAATCAGGATGTCGTCCGAAAAACTGCTGATCCTATCTATCGCCGACGTCGAAATTTTCTGCTTAGACATTATTTTCCAGCGATGTGTTCTTCACAATAGCAGTGAGTGACGGCAACAGATAGGGCTGGAAGTGATTAGGGTTTAGAAGCAACAAGCCTTTGTTTAACTAGCCAGGTTTACCGGTGTTAGCGGGTAGGGTTCAGTGCAATTTGACAAATTTAATATTTAATTTTTTTTTGTGGTGGCCGGGTTCGAACCCGGACCTTGCATATATTATGCATTTTTCATACCAACTGAACTAAACTCACAAACACAACAAATTCAATATCTAAATCAATCAATTATATTTTTCTATGACAAAAAATCAATCAATTATTTTTTTTTTTGAAAGAAAATCAATCGATTATCCTTGTTTGGTGTTTCGAGGGTTATATCGGTTTTGTGACAGTTTTTTTTTTGTGGTGGCCGGGGTTCAAACCCCGACCTTGCATATTTTATGCATTGTCTCTACCAACTGAGTTAAACTCATGGGGACTCGATTTTCTGACGGATAATCATACCATTAAAATATTTAAAGGTTAAATAAGTAAATGGTCCATTTAAATATATCAACATTTGATTTTAGTCTCCTAAAATATTTCTTAGGCTTTTGGTCCCCTAAAAAAAATTATCTATGAAATTAGTCTCTGCTCTACATTGAATATTACACTAGAGCAGAGACTAATTTCATAAATGAAAAATTTTAGAGGGACCGAAAGCCTAAAGAATATTTTAGGGAGGCTAAAATCAAATGTTGGTATATTTAGAGAGGCTATTTACTTATTTAACCCAATATTTAAATAGTCACAGTTTCATTCGGTTTGGATGGTTTCTAAATAAAATATGCAATCTTAATGTTTTGAGATATGGGGTCTTTAGCTGGGGTTGGATATGGTTTGGAGAGAAGGTTTATCTTACTTGATTGTTGAGAGTGACTCAATGGTGTTTGTTGACATTGTTACTAACAATTGTAACATCAATGGAACCATTCATTCTTTGGTTCAACGTATTCAAGAGATCCTTCGGCAAGAATGGCATACTCAAGTTATTCAAAGTTGGCATGAAGGCAACATATGTGATGATTGGCTAGCAAATTTTAGCCTATTTTTTAATTTTTGGAATCTGCTAGTTCTGGAGTCTCCTCCTACTGAGCTTCAAAACCACATGTTTGATGATATTTATAGAGCGTGCATGCCTAGGAATATGTGATTAGCTTCTTAGTAATTTTTTTCTATTTTTGGGCCTTTGTCCCTCTTCTGCACCAAAAAAAAAAAATAAATATTCACAGTTCCATTCGGTTTGGATGGTTTCTAAATAAAATATCCGATCTAATTCAATTTTATGTTGTAGAGTGTGGAACAAATTTTAATATCCAAATTACAATTTAGTGAAAAAATAGGCAAAATTACACAATTTGTCCCTTAACTTAATTTTAGGTAACATTTTTGTCTTTTATCCTTTTTTTTTTGTCCTGATTTAATCCTTTATATTATAATTAGGTATCACTTTCGTCCTTTATCTTTTTCCTTTTTCGATTTAGTCATTTATGTTATAAAATGTCAACATTGTTGTCCTTTTTTATCAAATCAAAATCAAAATATTCATAAAAAAACAACTTATCAAAATTCATCAAACTGATAAAGAAATCCAAATCTTCATCATACAAACACATAAATTCAAATTTCATTGAAAAACTCCCATAAAAATGATAACATATAACATAAAAGACTAAATCGAAAAAAGAAAATGATAAAGGGTGAAAGTGTTACCTAAAATTAATTTAAGGGGTGAATTGTGTAATTTTACCTGAAAAATATATCAACATAATATTATAAGGACATTGTAAAGTCATAAATTTAATGTAAAATATAACATAATATACTACAAATTAACAATTAGAACCAAAAATAATCAATTATATTTACATATAAAGTAGTAGCAGATTTTTCCTAAAAAAAAAATAAAGTAGTAAAAAAATTAGAACAAATTTAACTAATAAGTATTATTAAAAAATAAAGTTTACAAATAGTATTAACACGATATATTTTAATGATAAAAGATAAATATAAGCCGTTGCCCCTTTCTTATTCTTGTCTACCAATGAGGGTGATTTAGGGTCAATTTTGACCCAAAATCATTTCTCTAAATTGTTTTTCCTTCTTTTCTGATTGAATAAGTGATTTGCACATATTGTGATTTCGTCGTCTCTGCACGACTCTGTTTGTTTTGATTTCCTATCTTTGTGCGGTGTGTTTTTGATTTCCCGTCTTAGTGTGGTGTTTATTTGATTCATGTTGAAAGATTAGTTTGGATCAAGTGCATATCCAATCAATGACTTTGGCGTCGTCAATGTTGAAGATCCGGAGACATGAGTATTCCAGAGCCTTGAATATAGTCATATTTGTAGGCATATTTTCTATGTCGTTTTATGTTATTAACATGGATGTTGTGATTTTGTTAGCCGATTCATCCTTTTTGTTTTTAGCGATTTTAAATTTGTATTGTATCGTTGTTTTCTATCACTTTGAATGAACGAACATCGTTTATTTTTTAAAATATATATATATATATATATATATATATATATATATATATATATATATATAAAGGTATTTATATTGCAAAGTCTGCTTACCGCTATGCAATGGAGACACTTATCTCACCTCAGAGGATTGCTTGCTCCTGAAGGAGAACCATTTTGGTTTGACTTTTTCTTTCCAATTCTACTTCTTCATTAAATTTGCATCATTTTAGTAGTATTAGGACGAGCACTTCGTGTTCGTCTGTCTGTTTTTCTTATTGCATTAACACATGTAAATTATAAACAATATTTTTTTTATGAAATTTTTATTTGGATTTAAAGGATATGTATAGATGTTTATGACAAGAAAATCAGTAACAAAATAATAGCTCACATCACTTGATCAACATAGTAAATATTGTGGGAGTTAAATGGTTAACAAGTCTTGAACTTCTAGTTCAACCCCTTCTTTTCCATCTTCTGTCCATTATTAAGTGATAGAGAGACCTATACTATAACTAGCATAAGTTTCATAACACTTAATGCATCATCGACATCTTCACATCAAAGGCGTGTTCGGTGTCCGACATGTTTCCGTATCTCATACCGACATAAAATTGACGCAAGTAGTTACATTCAACTATTTCATTTTCCCAAATTTATTACCAGTGTCGTGTCTAGTGCTTGTGCCCACTATGCTTCATAGATAACATTTACTGAAGTATTAGTAAGCAACAAAATAAGCATTGTGAAAAACTAACTTAAATATGATTAGACACAAAGATTATGTTGTTACTAGAAGATGCAATAATAACGCTGCAACTGTAACATGCTCTCCATTTTAATTAGCAAATAATTTTCAAATCAACAAATTGATAATCTCTACAATGATAGAAAAACTTAAAGAAAAGAATTCATCATCTAGAATGAAAGGAACCCAAAACTGATAAATTAGATTAAACTCCCAAATTAGAATGAATGAAACCTAATACTTACACTACTAGAAAATTCTCGATCTTCCTGCGGAAATACCTACGGATTTAAGCTAAATTTCCGCAGGAAAGCTATTTCCTGCGGTATTTGCCAAGGATTCAGGTTCCCAGCTAATAACTTCGTGGGTAACTGTTTCCTGAGGATTTTAGGAACCGCAGGAAACTTACCTGCGAATATACTCGCATGATAATCCGCAGGAAACTTTTGGGCAGTGTTTAAAGGTATACCCTGCCCGTGACCCTGTTTTCTGAACCATATCCGCAGGAACATCCGTAGCAAATGATGTACGAATACAATATAATCCGCATGTAATTCCGCAGGAAATTGATTTATTATTAAAAAATAAATTTGCACTTAAATGCATCCCATTTTAATTTCATTTTATTTATTTACAGTAGATACAATTTTTAAACATTGGAGCAACTACAACAAATTAAAATGTGTAGGAGCAGACACATAACAAACTATTTGTACTATACAACCTTATCATAGGCATAGCCTTTAAAAACACTGATACTATAATCCTACAATACTCTTTATGAAGCAAAGAATGTCAGCTTCATCTTAAAATCCTTTCACACTTGAATTTTCTAAAACACTAGAAGGCTTGTGTAGAATTGAAAGTCGGGTAAAAGTGTAAGACTCCATGCTTCCAACATTAGGTTATCTAATCACAGTTAAATTTGAAATCTTAAGCCAGACTAGGTGAGCTACTACTAGGGAAAATTAAAAACCAAACGTGCAAAAAAAGTGATTCTGCAGCCAGGTCAGAAAACCTTTATCTTGTTATAACCATCCACAACAGAAATACATATTATGAATCAGAATATAACGTTCCGATTTGTGTTTAGAAAGGTTAGATCAATACCTCCAGTTGTTTTAAGGTGTCCAACAACATAACATGTTTCTGCTGAAGAAACTTCAACTTGCCTTGAAGATATGAGACTTCCGAGAGCATAATAGACTCGCAGTCATTAATGATTTCTTCATTTATGCCTTCCTGTGACAATCTGGATCGCAGATTCTGTGTCGAAACTACGATATCTTCTGGAGTTGCAAGATTGCTGCTTGTCAGAGCCCTAGGAAAAAGATCTTTCACACACTGCAGGGCTTTAATCCACATGGCTCTGTCTTCTCTAGATACACACCTCAAGTGAAAAGTTTTTTTCCCAGTAAATACGGAAAGCCGCTTGTCATCAAACTTGCTGAAGCGAACTGAAGAAACCTGCAAACAAACATAATTAAATTTGGCACTCACGGGAATTGACAAGCAAGGAAAGTTTACATTTAAAAACAAACGAAAAACAAAAGTACACTCATGGTAGATTTTATCTACGATAAAATGCAAGGGGTACAATCAGTACTTCTCTCATTCATGAGAGAAGTACAATTAGTACTTGTCCCACCAAACGGGGAGGAGTGCAAGGGGTACTCGACCCACCAAACAATGAACACTACCGACTAAAAAATAGAAGACAACTTGTTATAGAAGACAACTTTGACCACAGGGCTTGCATTCTTGGCTGAGATCTGTTCAGTTTTTGAGTTTATTTAATGCTAAATTTGGTGGTTAAGCAAAATTAACCGGTTACTGGTACTTGTTAAACTTGTTATAAAAGCTAAAAATGTTGTATCATGGTTCAAGATTGGAACTTGAATGAAGGGTAGAAGTAAAACGGTTGTGTTCTATAGTTTGACTGATTTTGGTTGAACATAGAAATTGGGGGGAATCTTGTATTATAGTTTGAATGATTTTGTGTTTTAGGATCCGGTTAGAAGTAGAGTTTCATGTAAAGACTGAAGTAGAGTTTCATGTGCATTTGACCTTATTTTGTTCAAGATCCCAACATTTAACTTGTTTATCGTCACCAGCAGAGAACATGTATGTATGTCTGTTGCTAATAGCAAGCCCTGTAAACAAAGTAAATATGTCAAATTGAGCCGGTTTGCAATTGCTACCACCATTAATAACTACTACCTTGGAACCTTACCTCTTATTTGTCCAATGTGGCCTGTTAGTGTGAACTTTCACATCCCTTTTGCTAAGTCCCATATCTTCCGAAATAAATAATCGTTAAAAGAGTTTTAATAGAATAGAGAACAAAATTTTGCTGATATGACAAGTTCATAAACTATTTCCAGATTCAGTTCACAAAAAGTATATGCTAAAAATAGTCAAAATTTATTATACTAACTAAGTTAGTTTCCATTTTATCCACATGCTATGATTGCTTTCTCATAACAAGTAACCATGACATGCATTTCATGATCAAATTACCTTGATAGTTCCATCTGCAGAAGTTCAAAACCGATAGAAAACCATGTATTGCTAGGATCAACTGCTATAGATCTCACACATCTTAAGTTACCACTAATTACCTATAGAAAATAGTTCAAGGTTAAAATCACTCAATAAGAATCATAACATAAGTATTAAACAATTTAAAACATCTATTGAACAATACAACACAACTTTGACCCGACTAACCTACATGAATATCTTGTCTGTTCCAGTTTGTAACGAAAAACCGCAGAAAGAAAATAAAAGCAAAAGATTTTCTAAAAGTAAAAGAGCAAATGAACCTTAATATCTTTAACTAGTTTAATAACTCATGAGATATATAGCCACTACTCTCATATCCAGAAGGTTTCTTTATCAGAGCACAAGTAACTATCATTTACTAATATGAGGAACCGAGAGGATCCCAATCTCTCTTAACCTTAATTAATGACAGAAGCAAGAATGAATTAG
>Ga0228710_1005778_pt1 | contig 19088 bp, 12 predicted proteins | sample MedpolnodulmetaG_FD_177995 | JGI IMG/M metagenome (GOLD analysis project Ga0228710, IMG submission 177995) | Root nodule microbial communities from Medicago polymorpha collected in Santa Monica, California, United States - pink nodules | ecosystem: Host-associated > Plants > Roots > Nodule...
ATAGCTCAAAAAGGAAATAATATTTAAATAAAACTAAATCAAATCTAAATATAATAAACTCAAATAACATATTAAAAATACTAATTTATCGACTCATCAAGGAAAAGCTTAGGGATGTTGAGAAAGAGGCTAGAGAGGCAAAGGAATCTCATTCTTCTTTCGAAAAGCATTTGACGAACTCGTATGCTAACCGTGACCGCTTCAATTAGAATTTGATTGAGGAAGCTTCGAAGACCGCCGCCTGGAAGGTTCATAATCATGGAGCCAACACAAAGATCTCCCTCTTGGAGAAGGAAATGCAGTCTCGTGAAGCTGTTAACAAACTTCTTTTCGTAGACATCGAAGTCCTTACTCAGGAGGCTAAGGACCCAGTGGGTGCGGAAGTTGTTGCTTTGAAGCAGGTTTTGGCCGATAAGATCTCGACGGAAGAGGCTGCTTCGTTTAAACGACGAAGAACAGATGAGGTGATGGCTCTTGCTGAATGGTGTTGGGATCAAGGTTTTAAAGATTCCCTTGTTCAAGTGGAGTTCCTCCATGCTTCTTTCAAGGTTGATTGTTCCAAAGTTTATCCTGAGCAAGAGGCCCATCGGTCGATCCAACATGGGGGACAACCTACCTACCTAGCGGCTGCTGAATGAATTGACTCTCTTTGGCCTTTTTTGTTTTAGGCTTTTTGTTTTCTTTTTTGGTCGTTGTTGACTATGTTTCGCCACGGCGGTTGCCTTGTAACAGACTATTGTTTTTTATTTTCATTATGCTTCGGATTTCTATCGTTTAACATTTCACATGTTGTTGTTTGTTCATGCATTTTTTATTCATTCCGCGTTCGGAGAAATTTTCTTCGACCACGCGCCTTCTTCTCCTGCTCTTCGCATATTTGAAATTTTAATTCATGCCGCGTTCGGAGGAGATTTTCTTCGATCGTGCGCCTTTGATGACAGGTCGACTTACGTTATTCTTAGCATGTTTTTCAGTTTATTTTAGTAGGAAATAAAAGCAAAAATGAGGAGTATTAGAACGATTGCATATGATTTCAAGACTTTTATAATGTTTTCTATATTTGAGTATATAATTATAGTTTTCCCGAAACATAGCAATTTTAGGGGGTTTTTGAAGTAATTCACAAAGAAATCATGCAAATCGGCAAATCAAGAACATCAAAAGAATTGTGAAGATTCAAGAGACAAGAATAGAGATTCAAGAGGCTTAGAAGAGTTACAAGTGGGAGGAATTATGTTCCCAAAGTACAGAGGCTAGTTATTTGAAAATGAAGACCTAAAAACGACAAAAAATTAGAGATTGGGCCTAGAACGAAGACAAATGCGCCTAGGGCATGAAAAATACAATTCATGCGCCTAGGGCATGCATTGGGGATGCACTATGCGCCCTGTGCATCTGTCATGTGCCACGTGCATGCAAAAAGTTGGCGCGCAACTGTCTTTTCCCGCTCCCGTTTTGGGTAAAGACCGCACTTTTAGCCCAAACCCAGGTAGAAACTCTCGCTATAAATACTAGCCTTCCTCATTGAGAATTTCTTGTTTAGAACTGGAGCAGTTCAAGAGGACGGCAACTTTGGAGCTTCGTGAGAGTTTCTATCTTCTCCTTGTTTTTCTAGGGTATGTTTTTATCTTTAGTAATTTGTTTTTAGTTACCATGTGTAACTAAACCTTTTTAGGTTAGAGTTCTAAGATGAACCTCTGTATAATTTTCTTGGATATTTATTTAATTTAATTTGTCGTTATTTATTTTATTGATACTTTTGTCCACTATAGAGTTTTGTTAGATTATAGTCTTTATTTGTGTGAGAGGTGCAACCCTAGATTAGGTACTTAGGTTGTGACATGACCTAATATTGCTATCACTAACTGGATGTTTATATCTTGATATTTATATCCCTTTACTGATAACTATCTGTCTAGGAAGTAAGTGATTATTAATTAGCCAAAGATAGCATAGGAATTGTTGACCCTAGACGTAAGTACCTAGTGGATAGAACCCATTGGGTCGTGTGGTGCATTACCGAAGCTAGGAATTAACTAGTTAGTAATTAGGAAAACAAGCACCTAGTTGTCCAACTTAGAGCTGTAATCTAGTAAGACCATTCGATTGGAACCCTTAGTAGGGTAGACGTTGATTAGGGTTGCCCGCTTGTAGAACTACTAGTAAGCTTAGAGAGAGTGTGTTATGAGTATCCTAAGATTCATAGATGGGCAAACCTAAGGGAACCTTGGCCTTCATTGCCTTGGGAAACACTGGAAAGCCAATTTAAGTTTATGTTTCAACTACCTTTGAATTAACAAGACCCTGCACGTAAGGATCATCGTACGATTAGCAGGTGCAGTTAGCCATCAGAGGGATAGGCCTAATTAGGTACCAATGGCTAAAACCCATTGGGTCAAGTGGTGCCTTACCTATTTTGGAAACTCCCAACGGCCTTATCACTTTTATAGTCACGAAAAGATAAATAAACATGACATTTAGATTATGTATTATCCAACAACGAATATACAGAGGGGAATCAAAGAATCCTTACTGTTGCTTACTTTTCTGCAACCAAAACAAGTAAATTCGCGTTGTTGCTAACTGATAAAAATTGCAACTTACTTTTATAGGGTCAAAACTTACAAAAATAAGTAACGAGAATTGTTCGGACGAAAGGACAATCTTACTGGATACGATACTTTACTTATCACTTTATTACTTGATGAAAACGACTGGTACACTTGCCATTATAATCGGAAGTTAACAAAAAGCGATCATTAAGTTTTTGGCGCCGTTGCCGGGGATTGTCGATATTTTCACTGAACAGTTTAAATTACTTATTTTTTATCTTTATTTTTATGCAATTTATTTTTCTATATTAAAAAAAAGGGCGGTATAGTAAATATTATAATTATAACTTTAATTATTATTATTTACATTTACTTCTAGAATAGTGCTACTTGGGTTTTTTTTTTGTGATTGTCTCAGGGAACGAATAATGGACAATTCTTCAACAAACCAATTCAATCATTACAATGAAATCTACCCCAAGAAGTATCATATGTCTGACTCTGACCTATGGGAGTACGAACAAGCCCGATACGAATTAATGCATGAAGCGTTGTCTATGGCATATGTTGCACTCAATGAAAGTATCGAGAATTTAATAGATGCTATTAAGAGAAAATGTAACAAAAACTTTGAGGATGTAGAAGGTTTAAATAAAAAGATTGGTGAACTTCGCATCAACATCGTAGAATCTTTTGAGCAGAACAACACTTTACTAATTTTCAAGTCAATAGGACTCAATTAAAGCGAGCTAACAATCTCTCAAACTACACATTCAGCCCCTCTACCTTAGATTCTTCTTTCTACTTAGACAATAGGACAGGAGCAGGATAAAAACGAAAATACCCCGAACAAATCCTCCCCTTAAACTGTAGTACAAGAGACTGTTGGATACATTCGCACTGAAATCAAGAAAGGAGAACAATGTGACCACTTGTCGGAAACTCATCTTAAGAAGGAAGAAGCGTTAGGTGTGCAATCAACACTTCAAGCCTAGTTCAAAGAGAAGCAAAATACCCCAATATTCGAGCCTATTGTCGACAAAGATTCCATTTTAAGAATGTGTAGACGACAAATTCTTGATGAAAGTGAGAACCCTTGTAGACTCCCTAACTTTATTGAGTTGTCGTATTCCTAGAAGTTGAAGAGAAAAGACCTGATTGCATTTGCCGGAAGCTGTAAGGAAATATTTCAAGGACGGTTACCTCTAAAGAAGAAGGACCCTGGATGTTTCAGTTCTATTGGGAAGCAATTTGTGAAAGAAGCTTGGGGTGGTCTGGGTGAAGGCATAAACATGACTCCAACATGGCTGATAGGAAAGCTCAAGAGTATTTTGGCACAAGCATCGACTGTCAATCGAACACTTACAAAAGGATCAATAAAAAATCCAAATGGAGTGGTGAACGATGTAGTAGTGCAAGAAGAAGAACCTTCAGCAAACTTTGTGATATCAGAGACCCAAAATAAGACTCACTTGCTGCAAGAGTCTTAGTGTCACTTAAGGAGGACGAGAACATATTCAAGAAAAGAAAAGATTGGAGCATGGGAACACTTAATTCATCTTACAAAGTTTATGGAGTTCCTTCCTAACAAAAGAAAGAAGAAGATAATGTGTTATTTCTTTCATATAAGCCACCCTAACAGGATCGAGGCGTCAAGCTAATACACGTTAAATGAAGTGTAGCATGGGAGTCAACCCATGGGAACCGTCGGGCTCAACACATAAAAGAAGCACTGAATTTGAGGCAACCCATTGTTTTTATATTCCGTATTTTTCTGTTTGCTAAGCTGACATGATCTGACTAATCAATTTCTTAATTTTTTCTGTTGCTTTTTCTTTCAATTATTATCTAATAAAAATTTATTTCTTGTGCATTACATGTACAACCTTTCCTTTTATGCTTGAATTTATTTTAGTCTTAGGTATTCATTCAAATATTTAAGGCAGTGGCTAGTTTATCCATACATTCAAAGAGAATAGTTTCCTTCGTCTACAACAGAAGGTAAATTTCTAGGGCTTGCTAGTGAAGGTACTTATAGAACCACCTACTCATATCCGAATAGCATAACCGGTGAGATTCATAGCCAAATATTTCCATATCCATTATAGGTTCTTAGATACTTAAAGACTTCCAATTTATATTACAAGTGTTCCATATGAATGTTATTATTCCTTGAATTTGCGGCAGTTCTTTACAGACGATCGGTTAGGTTATATTACACAGGTGGAAATTTTTCTTTGGTACCTAGAGCCTTTCAAGCCACCTTATTATATTCTTATTATCCTTTGTGAAACCACTTTGAGCCTCCAGAAAAAATTTTCTTTTCACTATTAGTGACAAATCATGTTACAGTCCTGCACTTTACATGAACCCTATTTGATTTCACTCGGAGTTAGAAAGATAAATATTTTTATGAATTAACATGCCTTGAAACTAAATTTGGGGTTGCTATTTGGAATTAACAACATTTTAAGTTTAGGGTGGGGTAACAGTAGAACACATTTGTCATTAAAAGAAAAAAATGAAAAAAATGTAGATGACGATGGATCTACACAAAAAAAATATAAAAAAAAATCAATAGCCAAAAAAGGTCTCTTAAAAAAAAGTATGTTTCTGTCAAATAAAAAGACAAATAGTTCTACTGTTTTACATATCTTGTTTGAATCAAGGAAGGAAGGATGGCAGTGCATTAATGCTTTAGTAGGAAACCCTAGGTTAGTGAACTAACTCCAAGTTCTTTTATTAGCCTACTTTCCCGAAATATATCCACCCTTAACCTAAGCCAAGTTATAGCCCTAAATGTCCTCCTAGTGTGTGAATAACTTTAACTTGAGTGTCTGTTTAGAATTGTTTCAAAGTTATAGCAAGGTACATTCATGTGATGACCGGAGTGGACAAATGTCGTGACAATCCCTAATGGATTTAGGAGATACATACGTGTATCATAGAAAAGAGTAAGGCTGATAATATAGGTTACTTTCAGCAAGCCGGACCCACTTGAATGTATAGTGGTAAATTTAATTGCTCCTCTACTATAAATGTGATGAATGATTCCTATGCACAACTCCCGGAAATGTATGTTTTTCCTGAAAAAAATGTAAAGAATAAATTATGTTTTTCTTTATTTACTTGAGGACAAACAACAGTTTAAGTTTGGGGTTGTGATGACAGGTCATCTTACGTTATTCTTAGCATGTTTTTTAGTTTATTTTCGTAGGAAATAGCAACAAAAAGGAGGAGTATTAGAACGATTGCCTATGATTTCAGGACTTTTGTAATGTTTTCTATATTTGAGTCTGTAATTCTAGTTTTCCCGAAACATAGCAATTTTAGAGGTTTTTTGAAGTAATTCATGAAGAAATCATGCAAATCGGCAAATCAAGAACATCCAAAGAATTGTTAAGATTCAAGAGACAAGAATAAAGATTCAAGAGGCCTTAGAAGACTTGCAAGTGGGAGGAATTTTGTTCCCAAAGTACCGAGCCAAGTTATTTGAAGATGAAGACCTAAAAACAACTTAAATCGTAGATTGGGCCTGGAAGGAAGACATATGCGCCTAGGGCCTTTGAAATGCGCCTAGGGAATGAAAAATACATTTCATGCGCCTAGGGCATACAATGGGGAATGCAGTATGGCCCCGTGAATCTGTCATGCACCCCGTGCATTCAAAAAGTCGAGGCAACACTGTCTTTTCCTGCTTCCGTTTTGGGAAAAGCCCGCACTCTTAGCCCAAACCAAAGTAGAAACTCTCACTATAAATACTAGCCTTCCTCATTCATAATTACTCGTTCAAAACTGGAGCAGTTCAAGAGGAAGGCAACTTTGGAGCTTCGGGAGAGTTTCTATCTTCTCCTTGATTTTCTAGGGTAAGTTTTTATCTTTAGTAATTTGTTTTTAGTTACCATGTGTAACTAAATATTTTTAGGTTATAATTCTAAGATGAACCTCGGTATATTTTTGTTGGATATTTATTTAATTTAGTTTGTCGTTATTTATTTTATTTATACTTTTGTCCACTATAGAGTTTTATTAGATTATAGTCTTTATTTATGTGAGAGGTGCAACCCTAGATTAGGTACTTAGGTTGATACATTGCTATCACTAACCGGATGCTTATATCTTGATATTTATATCTTACTCATAACTATTTGTCTAAGAAGTAAGTGATTATTAATTAGCCAAAGCTACCATAGAAATTGTACCCTAAACGTAGGTACCCAGTGGCTAGAACCCATTGGGTCATGTGGTGCATTACCAAAGCTAGGAATTAACTGGTTAGTAATTAAAGAAACATGCACCTAGCTGTCCGACTTAAAGCTATAACCTAGTAAGACCAGATGATTTAAACCCTTAGTAAGGTAGACGTAGATTAGGGTTACCCGTTTGTAGAACTACTAAGTAAGCTTAGAGAGTGTGTTATGAGTGTCCTAAGATTCATAGATGGGCAGACCTAAGGGAAGCTTGGCCTTCATTGCCTTGGGAAACACTAGAAAGCCAATTTAAGTTTATGTCTCAATTACCTTTGAACTAGCAATACCCCGCACGTAAGGATCCTTGTACGATCAGTAGGTGCAGTTAGCCATCGGAGGAAAAGGCCTAATTAGGTACCCAGTGGCTAAAACCCATTGGGTCAGGTGGTGCCAAACCTATTTAGGAAACTCCCAACGGCCTTATCACTTTTGTAGTCACCAAAAGATAAATAAACGCGACATTTAGATTATGTATTATCCAACAACGAATATACAGAAGGTATTCGAAGAATTGCAACGAATAAACTGCTGCTTACTTTTCTTCAACCAAAATAGGTAAATTCGCTATGTTGCAAACAAATAAAAATTGCAACTTACTTTTATACCGTCAAAACTTACAAAAATAAGTAACGAGAATTGTTCGGATGGAAGGGCAATCCCTGTGGATACGATACTCTACTTCTCACTTATTACTTGATGAAAACGACGGGTACACTTGCCATTATTATAAAAGGTTAACAAAAAGCGATCATTAAGTTTTTAGCGCCGTTGCCGGGGATTGTTGATATATTCGACTGAATAGTTTAAATTACTTATTTTTTATCTTTATTTTTCTGCAGTTTATTTTTCTATATTAAAAAAAATGGGGTATAGTAAATATTATAATTATAACTATAATTATTATTATTTACATTTACTTCTAGAATAGTGCTACTTGGGTATTTTTTTTTTTGTGATTGTTTCAGGGAACGAATAATGGAAAATTCTTCCACAAACCAGTTCAATCATTAGAACAAAATCTACCCCAAGAAGTATCAGATGTCCGACTCTAACCTATGGGAGTACGAACAAGCGCGATACGATTTAATGACTAAATCGGTGTCTATGGCATATGCTGCACTCAATGAAAGTATCAAGGATTTAATAGATGTTATTAAGAGAAAATGTAACAAAGACTTTGAGGATATGGAAGGTTTAAAAAAAAGATTGGTGAACTTCGCATCAACATCGTAGAATCTTTTGAGCAGAACAACACTTTACTAAGTGTCAAGTCAAAAGGAATCAATGAAAGCGAGCTAACAATCTCTCAAACTGCACACTCAGTCCCTCTACCTCATATTCTTCTTCCTACTTGGACAATAGGACAGGAGTAGGATAAAAAGGAAAATACCCCGAAGAAAACCTCCCCTGAAACTATAGTACAAGAGACTGTTGGATACATTAGCACTAAAATAAAGAAAGGAGAACAATGTGGACCACTTGTCGGAAACTCATCTTAAGAAGAAAGAAGTTTTAGGAGTGCAATCAACACTTCAAGCCTAGTTCAAAGAGAAGCAAAATACCCCAATATTCGAGCCTATTGTCGACAAAGATTCCATTTTAAGAATGTGTAGACGGAAAATTCTTGATATAAGTGAGAACCCTTGTAGTCTACCTAACTTTATCCAGTGCTCGTATTCCCATAAGTTGAAGAGAAAAGACCTGCTTGCAAGGAAATATTTTCCGGAGGCAACCCATTGTTTTTATTTTCCTTATTTTTCATTTTGCTAAGCTGAGATGATCTGACTAATCAATTTCTTTATTTTTTTTGTTGCTTTTTCTTTCAAGTATTATCTAATAAAAAATTATTTCTTGTGCATTACATTTACAACCTTTCCTTTTATGCTTGAATTTGTTTTAGTCTTAGGTATTCATTCAAAGCATTTAAGGCAGAGGCTAGTTTATCCATACATTCAAAGAGAATAGTTTCCTTCGTCTACAACAATAGGTAAATTTCTAGGGCTTGCTAGTTAAGGTACTTATAGAATCACCTACTCTTTTTCAAATAGAATAACCGGTGAGATTCAGATCCAAATATTTGCATATCCATTCTAGGTTGTTAGATACTTAAATACTTCCAATTTATATTATGAGTGTTCCATATGAATGTTATTATTGCTTGAATTTGCAGCAGTTCTTTATGGACGATCGGTAAGGTTATATTACACATGAGACAATTTTTCTTTGGTACTTAGAGCCTTTCAAGACACCTTATTATATTTTTATTATCCTTTGTGAAACCACTTTGAGCCTCCAGACAAAATTTTCTTTTCATTATTAGTGACAAATCATGTTACAGTCTTGCACTTTACATGAACCCTATTTGACTTCACTTGGAGTTAGATAGGTAAATATTTTTATGACTGCACATGCCTTGAAACTAAATATAGGGGTCCCTTTGGAATTAACAACATTTTATGTTTGGGGTGGGGTAACAGTAGAACGCATTTGTCAGAAAAAGAAAAAAAAATGAAAAAAATGTAGATGACCATGGATCTACGCACACAAAAAAAAGGAAAAAAGAAAAAAATCAAGAGCTAAAAAAGGTCTCTTAAAAAAAAGTATGTTTCTATCAAATAAAAAGACAAATAGTTCTACTGTTTTACCCATCTTATATGAATCAAGGAAGGAAGGATGGCAGTGCATTAATGTTTTAGTAGGCAACCCTAGGTTAGTGAACTAACTCCAAGTTCTTTTATTAGCCTACTTTCGCAAAATATATCCACCCTTAACCTAAGCCAAGTTATAACCCTCAAAGTCCACCTAGTGTGTGAATCACTTTAACTTTACTCTATGTTTAGAATTGTTTCAAATTTATAGCAAGGTACATTCATGTCATGACTAGAGTGGGAAAATGTTGTGACCAGCCCTGCTGGCTTTAGGAGATACATATGTGTATCATAGAAAAGAGTAAGGCCGATAATATTTGTTACTTTCACCAAGTCGGACACGCTTGAATGTATAGTGGTAAATTTAGTTGCTGCTCTGCTATAAATGTGATGAATGATTCCTAAGCACAACTCCCGGAAAGGTATGATTTTCCTAGAAAAAAAAGCAAAGAATAAATTATGTTTTTCTTTTGTTACTTGAGGACAAGCAATAGTTAAAGTTTGGGGTTGTGATGACAGGTCATCTTACGTTATTCTTAGCATGTTTTTCAGTTTATTTTATTAGGAAATAGCAGCAAAAAGGAGGAGTATTAGAATGATTACCTGTGATTTCGGGAATTTTGTAATGTTTTCTATATTTGAGTCAGTAATTCTAGTTTTCCCAAAACGTAGCAATTTTAGGGCCTTTTTGAAGTAATTCACGAAGAAATCATGCAAATCGGCAAATCAAGAACATCCGACGAATTGTGAAGATTTAAGAACCAAGAATAATGATTCAAGAGGCCTCAGAAAACTTACAAGTGGGAGTAATTCTCTTCCCAAAGTACCGACGCAAGTTATTTGAAGACGAAGACCTAAAAACGACAGAAAATCAGAGATTGGGACCAGATTGAAGACAAATACGCCTAGGGCATTTGAAATTCGCCTATGATATGAAAAATACATTTCATGTGCCTAGGGCATTTCCCATGTGCCTAGGAAATGCATTGGGAAATGCATTATGCGCCCAGTGCATCTATCAATCGCTACGTGCATGCAAAAGCTCGGGCCGCAACTGTCTTTTCCTGCTTCTGTTTTGCGTAAAGGCCGCACTTTTAGACCAAAGCTAGGTAGAAACTCTCACTATAAATACCAGCCTTCCTCATTCAGAATTTCTCTTTCAGAATTGGAGCAATTCAAGAGGTAGGCAACTTTGGAGCTTCGGGAGAGTTTCTATCTTCTCCTTTATTTTCTAGGGTATGTTTTTATCTTTTGTAATTTGTTTTTATTTACCATGTGTAACTAAATCTTTTTAGATTAGAGTTCTAAGATGAACCCTTTATATATTTTGTTGGATATTTATTTTATTTAATTTGTCGTTATTTATTTTATTTATACTTTTGTCCACTATAAAGTTTTATTAGATTATAGTCTTTATTTATTTGAGAGGTGCAACCCTAGATTAGGTACTTCGGTTGTGACAGGACCTAATATTGCTATCACTAACCGGATGCTTATATCTTGATATTTATATCCCTTTACTGATAACTATTTGTCTAGGAAGTAAGTGATTGTTAATTAGCCAAAGATACCATAGGAATTTTTGACCGTAGACGTAAGTACCTAGTGGCTAGAACCCATTGCGTCGTGTGGGGCATTACTAAAGCTAGGAATTAACTAGTTAATAATTAGGGAAACAAGCATCTAGATGTCCGACTTAGAACTATAACCTAGTAAGACCATTCACTTGAAACCATTAGTAAGGTAAACGTAGATTAGGGCTGCCCGTGTGTAGAACTACTAAGTAAGCTTAGAGAGAGTGTGCTATGAGTGTCCTAAGATTCATAGATGGGCAAACCTAAGGGAATCTTGACCTTCATTGCCTTGGGAAACTCTGGAAAGCCAATTTAAGTTTATGTCTGAATTACCTTTGAATTAGCAAGACCCCGCACGTAAGGATCACCGTGCGATCAGCAGGTGCAGTTAGCCATCAGAGGGATAGGCCTAATTAGGTACCCAATGGCTAAAACCCATTGGGTCAGATGGTGCCCTACCTATTTAGGAAACTCCCAACGGCCTTATCACTTTTATAGTCACCAAAAGATAAATAAACGCGACATTTAGATTATGTATTATCCAACAACAAATATATAGAGGGGGATTTGAAGAATCCTAACCGCTGCTTACTTTTCTGCAACCAAAACAGGTAAATTCGCTCTGTTGCGAATAGATAAAAATTGCAACTTACTTTTATACCGTCAAAACTTAAAAAATAAGTAATGAGAATTGTTCAGATGAAAGGACAATCCCTTTGGATACGATACTCTACTTATCACTTTATTACTTGATGAAAACGACTGGTACACTTTCCATTATAATCGGAAGTTAACAGAAAGCGATCATTAGCCTTCTTCTCACCCTCTTCGCGTATTTGCACTTTTATTTCATGTCGTGTTTGGAGGAGATTTCTTTCGATCTCACGCCTTCTTCTCCCCCTCTTCGTGTATTTGCATTTTTTATTCATGCCGCGTTCGGAGGAGATTTCCTTGGATCGCGCACCTTCCTCTCCCCCTCTTCGTGTATTTTCATTTTTAATTCATGTCGTGTTCGGATGAGATTTCCTTCGATCGCACGCGCGCTTTTGTTATGCATTTTGTTTCATGCAAGAGCTGCGTCGTCCGTGCATCTTTGTTTGTCTTTATGCATTTTGTTTCATGCAAGAGCTGTGTCGTTTGTATGTCTTTGTTTGTCTTTATTCCCAGCGGGTCATGACTAGGAAAGGTTTAGTCCCCCCTTTCACGGGCTTTAGGGGGCAAGACACTCGTCTTGATGGGTGGCTAGCCCCCAGGTGGGTCTGCCATGGTTTTTTAGGCTTTTGTTCCACTTAGAAGCAAAATTCGTAACAACTGTTTGCCATTGTATGCTCCAACGCACTTTGTGTTCTTGTTCCTGTTGGTCAGACATTCAACAAACAAGCAGAGTTACGAGTAGAAGTTGCTCATTTTATTAATATGCGAAGATATATTTACAGTGGTGTTTTTTATGGAGATCATAGGAGGTACTTAGTTGCAGGTTCATGATGAAATTATTTGTCACCGTTATAGTGGTTGAGTCTGGGGAATCATCGACACTTAGCTACGTTGTTGTGTCAGCGTGGCGCCGGAATATCCTAGCGGTCCTTCCAAGTGTTGCGGCGTGCTTTTCTTCTTCTCTAGGTGGAGGTTTTCTGGCTCCTCAAAGGGCTTCGTAGAGCCTCCAGACTCCGCTTAGATCTGTATGGATAGTCACGATCGTCCCTTGCTCGTTGTGGTATTTCAGCTTTAGATGTACCGTCGAGGCTACCGCATCCAGTGTTGCAAGGGTTGGGCGGCCGAACACACAATTGTAGGTGGATTCGTGTTTACACCAATTTTTGGTAACGTAACCCATCTGCCTTGTCGAAAATATAATCATGAGTTCGACTAAATATTTCATTTTTGGTACTATCAAACCGTCGGGAACTACTAGGAACGGAGTTTTCACAGTTCGCTTTCTCGTCCTATTCCCGAAGGTGACGCCTAAAGAAACGTATCCTCATGGGCGCGCATTTGTACCGTTGAGGCCTATTGCTTCCAATCCGAAGCAGTATTTTAGATTTTCCCTCTTCAACCTGAGGTATTCAAACGTGTTCTGGTATAAGATGTCCAGGGGATTGCCTTCATCCATCAGACATCCTCCCACCAAGTGCCCATGGATATTTTCGTTGATGACAAGCGGGAACCTCCCATTAGAATCCCCGTTGACTTTTTTGTCGTCGATGAAACTCAGCACCGGTGTAGTCATTACCTTTTCCACTTTCGGGGTCAAGTCGTCCTCCATCTTCAAGTCGGCGGCCACCCTCTTGGTCGCCCGGACCTTTCGCTCTCTTTCTTCTTGTGCATCTTCGGTGAACCACGTCATCTTCCCGTTCGCAATGATTTGTTCGATCGCATCACAGAGTTGTTCATAACATTTTAAATTTCGCTTGAAAAAACATTTTAATTTTTATTGGTGTTCATAACATATAAATTTTTCTATATTAAAAGTGTTAGCGATAAAAAATTACAATGCTTTCCTTTGCTTTCCGATATGTTTTTGTAATCTTAAATAATAATCTTTTTATAATTGTAAATCTATATTATATATAAAGAAAATTACCTCTTTCATCTCTTTTGGATTGACTTTTTCTTTTCAAAAATGCCCTCAATTTTCAATACAAATAACACATGTAACAAATACATAAGAATAAATTTAAATATTATAATAAAAGTGTAACAAACATAAATGTTCAGTTTTTCCTTTATCATTTAAAAAGTGTAACAAACTAGATAAGTGTGTCTATACTTACTTTTTCATTATCCCAATTATACCCTTAAACAACAATTTTTTCTATAATAAAGATTATACCCTTAAACAACAACTTTTTCTATAATAAAGATTGTTGTTGGTGTCATTGAAAAAAAAGAGAATTTAGATAATATTGATTTGTTATATTGTTGGTTTCATTGAAATCGATAATAATGTTTAGTTTGATTTGTTATAATTTGAAAGCAAAAAACATTAATATTTTTACTTTTAATCAAAATTTCATAAAAAAAAAACACCGTTTATAATTTTCAAACGTTAGCGCAATAAAAAGAGTCATGCTCGTGTTTTCGCTAGTTTTGAATAAAAAAAATTATAACTCATTCAATTTTGTTAACTTTTGAAACAATGGAGTGAGAAATCTATTCCACTCCATCATAAAATACCCAAACAATAATAATGAATTCTCTATTTTATTATGTTCTGCTTAACTTCATTATAGTATGTTCCATTCCACTTCCGTTCTGTTTTGTCAATCCAAACACAACCTTAAGAATTGGGCGTGGTTCTTACGTGAATGGTTAATTGAATTGATTTTAATGGAAAAATTAATATCATTTAATAAAACAGTCATATTAATTGTAGTTAATTAAGTGAAATTCAATAAATAAAGATATATTATCGAAAAAGAAAAAAAAAGTTGAAATGATATTAAGTGACAATTATTTTGAAATAGAGAAAAATGTTAAAGTGACAATAAAAATAAGACAGAGAAAGTGTAAAATAATTGTACTTTGATAATGTATACTAATTAAATTCAATAGTTATTTCGTTTTTATAAGGGGATATAGTTATGTGGTTTTTTTTTTTACGGATATAGTTATGAGAGGTGCTATGTAGTATGGATGAGATTGTCACGAAATTTCACGAATCGCTATCTTTTTTTGCGCAACTTTTGCTTTTGCTCATTTTCTATATAAAACAACACAGACTAAATTAAATAAATAAAAAAGACAACACCCTTGATAGAAATATCTCCCAATAAAGCTCAATGTCTTGACAGTAACGTTCGGCAAGATTAGTAAAACGAGGTGTTATTGTGCTAGTAATCAATTCTTTTTGTCTTTTTATTATGAATTAGTTTGAAAAACAAATTGAAGATAACTTGTTAACTAGGGTGTAGCCACAATACAGGTAGAATATGTGCTAAGAAGTCAAATGGTTGTTGAAATCTGCTTAAACAAAGGCGTATAAAGAATAAAATAATCAATTTTTATTGCTCCGTGAAATTTCGTTGGACGCCTTCCCGTACCATTCAGCATTTTCCTTCCTATAGTTATATGTTTTGATTTTTTGAAAAGGCCAAAAGCGCATCAATATATTAATTAACAAACCAAAACAGACCGCTTGAACACAAGGTGTATTGAAGAAAGCATGTCAAGGAAAAAGAGTAGAACAAAAGTTCAAAGCATGCAAAAGCAAAACTAGCTAGGTAACTGATTTTAAACATAAAATAGGATCTAGCCTTCATAATCAGTAATCAAAATCGAAGAGAACGTATTTTGATTTAAACCACCAATATGACTGAAACTTCACATTTCCACATAAGACCTGCAAGTTTTCCTCCTTTTGCTCAAAAATACGTATGTTACGCTATTCCCAAATAATCCAAGCAATAGAGAACCAAATAACATATAATATGCAAATAACAAAAAAAAAACTAAGCTACTGTTTACCAGTGTTTTTGGTAAAAGACGAGTCTAGCTTTGCTTATTACAAATGGGACCAAACTAAAAATACTAAGCCATGTTGTGCAATCTTTTTTCAGAAAATGTATGAGTGTTCACCAAGTTAATAGGTTGCTTAATGAACGAGATGGAGTTTTGGTAAGAAAGGGATTGTCTCTCGACAGGGAAAAAACGCAGTAAATGCAAGTAAAACTAAAAGAACTAAAAGTTTAAAACGCAAAAACTTAAAGAAAAGGTAAATTGCATTACATTAATGTAAAGGTGGTTTGACAAATCAGATTACATACATTATGTATGACTCTTTTCTCTAGACGCTAGTACTTTGAGTGCTAGAATTTCTATAAATGATTTGCGACCTATTTTTAATATGAAAAACTACTATTTATACATAGCAAAAACAACTGGAAAAAGCTAACTACCACGAACAACACTTCTTCCATCGAAAACCGCTTGTCCCCCACGCCTTCACTAAGGAAACCGATGCTTTTGAATTTGAATTCCTTCTTCTTCGACAACAACTGCTTGGCTTCGACCAATTTAGGTCCCGACTCACGTCTAGTTGAACTTCAAGGCTTTTAACCCCCTTCCAAATGCTAAGTCCATACTTGTCCAAGACTCCATGCTGAGGATAATGACTTTAATTCCTAAAAGAACAAAAGTCAACACATGTTGACCGCATTAATTGAGCCTATCGAAATTACAGACTAACAGCTACCAAACTGAGTAATATGATTCGCGATATTACCATTGAAAATCGTAGTGAAACTGAGCCAATTAGAAATAAAATACCAAATTCTGTCAAAAAATTCACAATTAACAAATAGGTTATGAACATCTTCATTATTGCCGCAATTTGTCGTAGAACCCTACTCATTAGCTGCTAAAATACGCCTCTTCCATAAATTATCCCTTATTGGCACTCTATTAAGGATTAACCTCCAAGAAAAAATAGAAAACCTTAAGAGGGACTTCCTTTAGCCAAACAAAATTGTAAGCATCCTGATGATCATTGATGTCCATTTATGTCAATTTATCATAAGCACTATTAATAGAATAACACACAGAAGAATGTAAATGCCAAACCCATTGATCTATTGATCCAACTTGCAAAATCGCCGAAGTTAGCCGCTCAACACACTCCCTAACAAACTCTTCCTCTAAAGCAAATAGTCACCTACGCCACTTCCATGCCTCACCATTCATCCCCCACCCCATAGTAAACATATCTTCTACTAACACTAACTTATTATCATACAACACATATAATATGTTAAACCTAACCATCAAAGGTCGCCCATCCAACAAGGGATCTATCCAAAATATAGTAGAATTCCCATCACCCACCTTCGATCAACTTGACCCTCACAAAGTATCCCATGCAATCCACGATATTTTCCTAAAATCCTTACCCCCTGCAAAAAAAAAATTAAAAATAGATTCAAGGAAAGAAATGATACATGAGGGGGCCTTGAAGAAGAAAGTACACCGACATAGGACAATATAAACTTAAGAAGTATCAAACAGCCTACCTTAGACAAATTTCTACTTTTCCACCCCGACAACCTTTTTTTAATCCGATCCAACAATGAATACCAAAATCTAAACTTTCTAGGATCCCCACAAATTGGCAGCCCGAAATAAAGAAACGAGACACGACTATGCTTACAATTCAACACAAAATCCACCTCATGCAACCAAGAATAAAAAATATTTATGCCTAAAAGCATACTTTTGTGAAAATTCACCATCAACCCGGAAACTTCAAAAAGAATCAAAACCACTTTCAAAGCGCTTATGTTTGCCGAACTCTTCTCACCAACCAAAAAAGTATCATAGAGTGACTTTTTAAGTTTGAAAGCATACTCTGGGTGTTTTAAATCTTCAAACCCAGTTTGTTGTTTGACATACACATCTTCAGAAATGACACCATTTAGAAATGCACTCTTAACATCCATTTTATATAGCATGATACCTTGATTAACAACATATGACATAAGTTATCTAATTTCTTCTAACTTAGCAACAAGTGCAAAAGTTTCAGTGTAATCAATACCTTCATGCTGAATGTAGCCTTGAGCTATAAGTCTAGCTTTGTTTCTTACCACTTCACCCTGCTCATTATGCTTGTTTCTGAACACCCATTTTTTTGCAATAATGTTCTTCTAAGGTGGCCTAGCCACTAAGTTCAATACATCATATCTTTCGAACTAATTCAGTTCTTCTTGCATGGCTACAATCCATCCATCATATGACAGTACATCATCTACAGAGGTAGGCTCAATTAGTGAAAGTAGTCGCAGCATGGATTCATTTATGAAGGCTTATCTTGTCTTCAGATGATTATCTATGTTTCTAATGATTGGCTCTACTAGATATGAAGACTTTTATTTGAATGTCCTTTTGGATAAAGTAGCTTCTCCTGAACAATTATCTGGGTGAGCTTCTGAGGTAACTCCAGCTTCTGAACCATCAGAGGCAACAACAAGTTCTGAGGGTTGTTCAGGTTTTATACCATCTTCAGTGATCTGTATCTCTGCAAAGATTTCAACTAGCTCTGACATTTTATTGCCAGGCTCTTTGTCATCAAATTTGATATGTATTGATTCTTCAACTGTATTAGTTTCATAATTGTACACTCTTTGATTTCTATGGAGTCTACATCCTCTTAAGAGGTTTTTATTCTGATAAAAAAATTCCTTCTCCCTTGTTTCTGTTGACACCATAAATCATTGAAGCTAGCTTGATTTTTCCAATACCATCAATAATAAACTCCTCAAAAGCATTACCATATTTGTTCAGAGGTCTATCAGCTTTCTTCTGAATATATGAAAGCTAACCTTTTTCAAAAATTTCATTTCTCATTGAAATATTTCCATTATTTATCAAGAGATGTCTAGTCTGATATTACATAAACTTGGATTTCTCTCAACAAATCAAACCTTTTTTGCAAAAAAATTTAAAGTTTTTGATTTATCTAAATAACGGCTAACAAGTTCTTTGACATCATCCACAAGCTCTTCATGAGTCAGTTTAGTAAATACCTCATCAGAGCCAGATTAGCTTCTTATCTTTGTCAGATTCTGACTTTTTGTCAAGCTCATTCCATGTTGCCAATAAGATTTTTCTTGAACTTACTCTTGAAACTTTCTTTCGTACAGCTTTTTTCTTTGACTTATCCTTTTGTAACTTTGGATAATTAGCTATAAAGTGATTAAGTCTCTTGTAGTTGAAGCATCCCTTATGATCATCTTTCTTGTCCAAGATCACCAGAAGCTGAAGTTCGTCAGGAGCTGAAGAACTTAAAGCTTTAAAAGCTGGAATCTCTTTTTATCTTGTTTAAGAGTTGCTCAAGACATAAAGAGGTGTAACAACGGCCTTGAAATGAATTTTGAAAGCCTTGGATGCTTACTCATTCAAGAGCGTTGAAAAAGGACAGTAGTACGAATTGTACAACCACCTTATCCACTACTTTGGTCGTGCTTTCCAACAAGACAAGGATAACAGCTCTGCCTGCAGAAATGTTCCCTCATACAAGGAATGGATTTGAAATTGATCCTTCATAGGACAATAACCATATCAGGCAAAAGA
>Ga0228710_1005780_pt1 | contig 19084 bp, 23 predicted proteins | sample MedpolnodulmetaG_FD_177995 | JGI IMG/M metagenome (GOLD analysis project Ga0228710, IMG submission 177995) | Root nodule microbial communities from Medicago polymorpha collected in Santa Monica, California, United States - pink nodules | ecosystem: Host-associated > Plants > Roots > Nodule...
CTAAGAACCGCTTCACAGACTGCTTCGGCGGCCCTGCCGCCAACGGATGCACCCGTAGCTCAGCTGGATAGAGTGTTGGATTCCGATTCCAAAGGTCACAGGTTCGAATCCTGTCGGGTGCGCCACAATTTCTAATAAAATCAACGACTTAAGTCAGAAAACGGCGGTTTTGCTACGTTATTCTGCTACGTTTTGCTACGTTTTTGCCCTTCAACAGCGGCGAACCAGCACCCTCGTGGGAAAATTATTCCACTCTTGCGCTACGGCAAGCAGAGAGAATTTGTTTTCAAATCAAATTCCGGGAATTTTCAAGTATTATCAAATACTTGTTGACACAATCGACGCGGTTGCTGCATAAGGATCGCATTTTTCAGCACCATTTCTATTTTAGCACGGTCAACACATCATGAGTCTTGATTACATCGTTCCGCGAAAGAATGGAAAGTACAGCTTCCGCATTACAGTTCCCAAAGCCAAACGGGCGAAGTTCGGCAAGCGAGAATTTTGGGTAACCTTGGGAACAAAGGACCGAAAGGAAGCGATTGTCAAAGCCGCTGCCCTTCTCGACCACTACATGAAGCTGTTTAAGGCTGACGAGATTTCCGACTCAACGCAGCTCACCATGCCGCTGATCCAGCAGACGAGCGAAAGACTCGGTATCCAGTATCACACACCCGAAGCCATCGAAGCGGCATCCGTTCAAGATTATGTCGCGATGATGAGCCGGGGTATTGAGGTATTGGAGAAGATAGAAAAACCCGACATTGCGGAAGTGGCGGCTATTGGCGGTGGGGTCGAACCACCCGCCTTGAACATGCTTGAGCTGTTTGACCGGTTCGTTGAACTGTCGGGGGACAAGTTTCTTGGACTGGATAAGCGGGCGCGTGACAAGAAGGCAAATCGGTACAAGGCGGCGGCTACTGATTTCGTCGCCATCAGTGGCGAAATCGACGTGGTTAACATGACCTCGAAGGAAGCATTTGACTTCGCCGCAAAGCTCACACAACGGGTGGCAGACGAAGAAATCGAGCTTGAGACCGCCCAGAAAAAGCTTCAGCACGTTGGCATGTTCGTCCGTAAGGTTTTCCAAGCGGACTACCCGACCAAGCCCAATCCTTTTAAAGACGCCAAGATCGAAAGCAACGGCGCTGTCCAGACAGGCAGGCGCCGCCAGTTCACCGAACCGGAAATCATGGCGCTAAATGCCAACCTTGAAGACTCCGGCGCCAATGACGAACTGAAGGCGATCCTTGCGATTTCCGAATGCACCGGCGCGAGCATGAAGGAAATTTGCCTCTTGATCGAGTCCGATTTCCATCTGGAAGAGCCGTTCCCCTTCATCACTATCGGACCGAACAAGCACCGTAAGTTCGTGAAGACCGGCAAGAGCAGACATCGAGACATTCCGCTGATTGGCAAAGCCTTGGAAGCTGCGAAACGCTATGCCAAGACCGGCTTTCCACGCTATGCGCGTCCCGGTGGCTCTGAAGCTCTCTCAGCAGCGGCAAACAAGCTAATCCGACCAGTCGCGCCTGGAGCAACCACCTACTCATATCGGCACCGGATTGCCTTCCTGCTCCAAAATACCGGATGCGTGGATACAATGAAGAATTCTCTGATGGGGCATCATTCACCGGGAATGACCATGCGCTATGGCGACGGCTACGATATGTCCAATAAATACAAGGCACTGAAAAAGGCACTCGCCCTAGCAGAAAAGAAACAAGCAAAACTAAAGAACTAAACCCACTACTATAAACTCAATATGCCCGAAGCGAACAAAGCGGCTCAATGCCGCCCCCACTCTACATCATGAACGAAGGCATATTCCCATTGAGGAATATGCGAATTGTCAGAATTCAATTACCGAACGTTACTCGCAAACAAGAAGGCAAGAAACGAGTTTCTATTTCAGCAGAACCGGATTATAAAGCTACTCACGGCGAAGGGATTTGTCGAAGCCGCGTTGATCCACGCGAGAAAGCGGAAGCAGCTGATCGAGGATTTCGCGCTGTTGGCTGATGATTGACGCAGGAACACTGTCCTAAAAGACATTGGCGTCGCTATTTTTTACATTTGAATTAGAAGGAATAATACAGAATATGAATATCACTGTAAAAATTATCAACAATCACGAATATGACGAAGGGCATGACGAGTTGATGGATATCAGTGTTCATTATCTCGCTGGTGTTCGGCAAGACGACGACACATGGAAACTGGAATACAAATGTACCAGCAGCAGATTTCAGATACGGTACGAAGAAGACAGTTCATATTTGATGAACGCTTTTGGAGAACCGTCTTGGAACGAAGGGATTCTTTGGAAGGTCGCATCATTTGACAACAATGACCACCCTATCGATACGCCCGAAGGTGCGAAAAAGGGACTCATCGGTCTGATCAACACGGAATTCGCACCAGACTATGACGACATGGTGAATGATCCCGCCCAAGTGAAGTTCATAGCAGTGTGCGCACGATAACTCGAAGCTCCCGCTAATCCAGGAGCTTTTTCATTAGTCTATGCTCCGAAAAACCGCCCTCAAAAACGCTTGCTTCTTAGCGCGTCCAGAACCAAATACACGATCTATTCAAAGCAACGATAGTCGATGGGGTCGCGCTCTATATAAAATCGCGTTGAGTTTGATATCTCCCGAGACGAAGCGCGGCACACCACGTCCGGGTTTCTGTTTAATCCGTCACGAGTGCAACCAATTTGCGTTCGACGACGCAAGCCGCTGCGAGACAGGTTTCGTCACTCAGAACGCGAAGTAGCGTTTGTTGATCGGGCGCCGATAAATCGCCATAGCACCTCGCCTTCGTCGGATCATTCTCATTGAAAGTCCCGGCGTTGCTCCAATGCGGCAGCTTGGCGTTGTTCAAGGGTCTCTGCGAAATGGAGCAGGTCGTCGTTCCCCGGCGAAATCTGGTAGGCGTACAGGGTTGTTTATTGCCATCAATGAATTCAGGTTGGCTTAAATGATAAGTTCACCAAACTCCGCCGTCGCCAAATTGGCTGCACCAATGAACATCATTGGGACGGAACCAGAACGCTCCTTTTCCGACAACGCTTTGATCTCCTCCGGGAGGTAGTCCTTGAAGCGCGCGATAGCGGCTTCATCAGCTTGTGCAATCCCGCATAGAGAAGAGCGATAGCGAATGCCGTTGATCTAAGCATTTCGGTCTTCCTGTCGCGCTTGCCTAAGCCTGAACGCGGCACATTCACGGTCGTTAACATTGAATTCATTCGGAAACCGCTCGACAGCCGCTTCAATGGTCCAGTCCAGCAGTTCTAACCGTCGGAGCCGCGTGAAACCACTTTGCAGATCACCGCTTCGTACCAACCGCGATATAGCCGATACCGTGCCGTACTTCTGGCGCATGTCGATAAAGATTGTCGGGTGATAATGTTTTGCCGCAGCGCGCCGTATCAACCCGTCAATGAATTCCTCTAATTCCGGACTCGCCTTACGCATCTTCGATCCTATTGTGGCGCGTTTTTTCGAGCACGGTTCAGGTTTCTCGTACAGCGCCTCATTGTGAAGAGAAATGAAGACCATGTCGCCAAAAGCGGTATCCGCTGTGAACTTATCGAAGGCTTTATCTTCCATCGTCATACGAGCGGCTTTGATCTGCATATTCGCGCCCATGAGCAATTGCTCGATTGTCACCTCATATTCGCACTCCCACCAGAGGTGATCACGAACACCGGACAAGTAGTGGATCACGTTAAGGCGCGCCTGTTTATGCTCGCCAGTCGTGTCGCTATATGCGTAAAGGTAATAGTCAATCTTGAAACGTGGCAAATCCTCAACGGCAACAGCGGGTGTGGCGACCAATAGAGGAAGCAGCAGTGTCAGAAGTCGCATGACGAAGTCCCCTTTTCCCCATCTCCAACTTTTTTGGCAATCCGCGCCTTCACGTCCTTGAAATAGCTGCCGACCCGCCGCTTGCCTCTAATCGTCCCGGCGATGCTAATAACAAGCGTTTCTTCTAACTCTCTCCTGTAGCGCCAGATGGGATAGACCCCTCCGACGATCCCTACGAGGATCGGTACATGATCGATCTTGTCCCGGAGTTCCCAAAGGATGCTGTATTTCAAGCGGCAAGCTTCAAATGCATCAGCTTGCACACCCCGGCACTCGTCGAATACCCAAGCCTCCTTTTCCGAAATGGTCGGGGGTTCTGGTGGATTTCTTAGCCATTCCGTTATCTGTGACACGCTGCCCCTCATGTTCGCCCGTCCACCACAGGTCAGCCGTCTAGCTCGCTTCTGCTGGGGATCGGACTGGCAAGACCGCTAAAGAGATTGCCTTCTAGCAACAACCCATGGTGTATTGGCACAAACGGGGAACCCGCATGGCTTGGGATATCAGAAACAATTGGGCTGACATCGCCGAATTGCGTGTGGACGACAGCGTAACCGACAGCAGTTTTGCTGCCGACACCGAAATGCGCCTTGAACTGTACACGGGCAGCTACGAGCTAAACCTTGAAGAACGTAGGGTCTTCGTTGGCTTCAACAGGGTCATGCTACAGCTTGTTTGCCATGGCACCGAAATAGCGCTTGGAAATCGATACGGCGACAACACCCCTCAGAACGATATCGTCACGAAGACGACTGATCAGTCCAACACCGCCACGAGAGCCGCCGCAGATGCAGGGGTGAGGCTGGACGCCAGCGCCGCTCTGACCAGCATGCCCGTCAAAGCTGGGGTTTCCGGCGAAGCCTCGCGGTCAACATCCTCGACGAGCGAGACCGTCAAAGTCAGCACGTCCCGTCACGTGACCGCCAAACCAAACGGGAAGTGGGAGATTTCATCGCTTCAGCCGAACGTGCCCCTTTCGGCGAAATACCTGACGAAAGAAAACGTTCTATGTGAGGTAAAGCCGAAAGCAAAATCGAACCGTACCGGAGTTCACGCGCATCTTTACGCGCACAAGAGCGACATCGTCATCGCGTCGCACGACGAAAAGAAATGCCTCTTTCCGCTCTTAAATGGCGAGAACAGAAACAAGGAAAAGGTGTTCAAAATCCTCCTTGGGAAAGCCATGAGTAGTGGCAAAGAGGACTTGGACAAGAAATCCTATGTCGAACTTTCAATGATTAGCAGTTTCGACTCAGATGATTAATTCCACTCCGGAAATATCCGACGCAGACAAAACGAAACTGTCCGCAATCGCTGAATTTGAGGGAAACAACTTTTCGACGCTGGTGTCCCTTTCCGGCTTATCAAAAACCGACGACTTTATCGGAGCCGATCTGTCCAACGTCGACTTCTCAAATTCCGACTTGAGGGGCTTCAACTTCACTGACGCAGACCTTTCCGGGTGCTACGGCGTCAGCTTTCAAATAGACGAAACCACCAATTTAACCGGTGCTAATGTTTCGTCTTCGATCTTCGCATTGGAAAAGGAAAAACGCGAATTCTTTTCTATGCACAAAGACCATCTTGCGCTCTTCACTCGGCTCCAAAAGGAATACTGGACGACGGGAGCGCTGTGGGTTGGCGAAAACTTGCGTCGAACTTCAAAGAATTTTGAGGCTTCCGCGAAGATAGCCAAATACCTCTATGCCGGTGTCAAGGACGAAACCTACAAGAACCAAATACTGTATGGCATTCGTAGCACCTTTAGGACAGAGGAAGAGTACAAAGAATTTCTCCTAAACCAACTGATAGACCCTCAAATCACCCAAAGATCGCTCAGAGGTGTGATTGACATCCTGGGGAAAAGGTTTGCGAGTGATCCCGTCATAAATCGAATTCTCCTGCTGCACCTTGGTCACGAAAACAAAGATATTCGAAAACTTTGCATTCCTCCCGTGATGACAAGGCGCTTCTTCTCTCAAAACCGAGAGGCGATCTTTACACGCATCAAGAATGAGTCGGACCCGTTTTTGAGGATGACTTACACTCAACATTTTGCGGCGAACGCCGGTCCACGTGCTGCTCAACTTCTCTTCAATGAAGACAAGAAGGCTTACCACGATTACGCAGTTCCGATCGATGATCGCCTGTTTTTCGGCTTCGTGAGAGGCGCTGTACGCGCACAGAAAATCGCACGTAAAGCAGCCCGCATCCAGAAAGGCATGAACGTATCGATGGGTACGGACGTAAGATATGACGAGGTTGTCGAAGCAATGGACTTTTATGAACCCGAGTTGCGCAGGTTTCGGGACATGGGGTTGCCTCTGAAGCTGGCGTATTCTGTGGAGGGCTTCAAGAGGCAGCTTCGGGCGGCGCGTGAAGACATTATCGAAGTCGAATGATCAGAGTCCAGAACATGAACAAGCAATCGCCGAAACCAGCAGAAGAACACGTTGTGGAGGTGCCAGGAAAGGAACCCGCAGTGTGTGGTATCGTGATGCCGATTTCGGCGATGGGCGACTACGACGACGCCCACTAGCTACGTGTCCGCAGAATACTTGATGGTCTATTGAGGCGGCAGGCTTCAATCCCCGCATGGCAAGCGAGAGCGAGGAAATCGCCGTCATCAGTCAGAGTTATTTTACCGATTATGCGGGATATTAACGTAATGTTATATTGCCTTTGCGGAAATATTATGGTATCATACAGCATTCCTTTAAGTTTTCTTTTTCGCGATGCCATGGTGATCTTGCAGTAGCATGATGAGCCCACACATGCTCCGCCAACAAATGGCAACTCTATTTCGATAATTGGGGAGAAATAGAAATTATATTCCAACGAATTAGACACTGTCGCCGCTAAATACTTTGGAAGGTCCGATTTCAGCAGGTAAACCCCGCCTGTCCGGAAGAATAAGCCGCTGAAGAACCTCTTACCACAACATACCTTTGAAGGCTCGAGAAGAGCTTTCGCGCAATGCCCCGCCTCATGCATTGAGACCGGAAAACCCAATAAAGCTTTGGTTCAGGCGATTATAGGAACCGGAAATCCAGCGCGGTAAATCCCTGTTCGGTACGACGTTGGCAGCCAGAAGTAGACACTACGGGTTTGTGTCGAGTGTGAGACCGGTGTGAGGCTGAAGAAGCGCCACGGCTTGCAAAGGTAAATCCTCAACGAAATGCTTAATTGGTATCTGCGAGTGACACCATCTTCTCAAAAACAGTGTGTGCGAAAGGGCACTGTAAAAACAACCTGAAGGAAACGACCGGCTCTGTGAATAGATACAACCGGACCTGTTAGGCAAATCGTCCAAGCGATCTAACGGGAACCGTCAATTTAATCGCTCATAATTGGGGTACAGGCTGACCGCCCCGCCTTGGCTGAAATGTCGAGGGAGTTGCTTGGAGTGTCGCAAGTCTGAAATGGCTTGTTGGTACATTGAGTCTGACGATAGGCTTAATGTATCCTCTGTTAACCCTGCCAAGCTTAAAGAGTTTGAAGATTAAATCATTTGTTCCAAACCAGTTACACGAGCCGAAGGCTCGCCGCGAAGCGAAGCGAGCGGCATGAATATCATTAGAAAACTAGTTACTGATTATGCTACCAATAAAGATTTGATCCTTATTGAATCCAATTGACCCTTTATTGAAACCTACCAATTATAAGAAGCTCGCTTCGCTCGCACTTCGTACATTATTTGGTAAGATACGAATAGATAATCAAACCTCTATTGAATCAATAGATAATTGGATATGAATCCATCTGATTCAATTGAACCTCTACCCGTTACCACCAGTTCAAACCAATCCCTATTGTTAAACTTGATACCGCTCGCCTACGGCTTCGCGGCGAGCCTTCGGCTCGTGTAACTGGTGAAATAAAGATAAGGATCAATAGGAATCAACCTGTATCCCATCTTTACCAATAAGCTTGCTAACACCGGCTGATGGAATCCTGTCGTATCCTGATGGAATCTGCCGACACCTGATTACACTGGACACACCTGAAGTCCGCTGTTCTTCCTCTGCATCTCCTGCCGATCACTGGCAACATCTGCCGAGGCACTGCTTTCCCTGAAACACATCTGTTACGCGCTGGATACATCTGCCTTATTCACACACCGACCCGCCCAAGTGTGGCGATTGCGGCTTTTTCGAGGCAGGCTGTTCAGGAATGAACAAAATGTGCGTTGTATATCGACACCCCCCGGCATCACAGCAGCCCGGATGCCCGACCGACCAGCACGAGCACGCCAAGAACGAACACGCACGCCAAGAACGAACACGCACGCCACGGCGACCGGACCCGAAGCGCTGCCTTCCATCAAGCCAAATAGGAGCTTGATGTGCATACGATCATTGTCTTTGGGATTGGGGGTTTTGGGCATCGGCGACTCCATTTCTCACCAAAAGAAAAATTGAGTGCTGTGCTCCTTGCTCCGCAATAACGCAGGAATTTACTGCGAAAGCAAGGGGTTTCGCGGGGGTTGCCCGCAACTAACAGGCTCTTCTTTTACGATTTCGAAAGCACTATCTCATGAGTTTGCGCGCAAAAAGAAAGGCGACCGAAGCCGCCTAATGGTTCCTGTATTCACCTATTCCGCCCTATTCCGCCAATGCCCTGTAGACGGTCGCCTTGCTCAATCCGGTCTTCGACATGATTTCCCGGATCAACAATCCATCATCGCGCATTTTTCTGATATCGGCTGTTACGTCCTCTGTTGCTTTGGCTTTCCGCCCGAACTTCTTCCCGTCCGCTTTCGCCTTGGCTATGCCGTCCATCTGGCGTTCTTTGCGAAGATCGTTCTCGAATTCAGCGATGGAAGCCAGAATTCCAAGCAGGAGCTTGCCATACTTCGAAGTCGTGTCGATTTCCGCCTGATCAAGGCATTTGAACTCAACACCTTTATTGCCAAGCTCCTGAACGATCCTATGCAGATCGGCAGCAGATCGCGCCAAGCGGTCAATTCTGGATACGCAGAAGACATCGCCTTTACGAGCGAACCGAAGAGCTTCCTGCAATGCCGGGCGGTTGGTGTTGGTACCCGACTTCTTCTCTTCAAACAGGTGATCCGGCTCGACACCAGCAGCAAGCAATTTTTCCCGCTGAACCGCAAGCGACTGTCCAACTGACGATACGCGGGCATATCCGATAATTGCCATGTCTCAAAACTCCTAGGCCTTACGAGTCGTATATTTGAGACATAAAACGAGACACGTCAATAGCTGGTCGCGGACCGATCACGAGACGGTTTCGCCAAGTACACTTTTTGAGACCTGACAAGCAAAAAGAGCGACCGAAGCCGCCCCTCCCTTTTCCACGTCTTACGCCTCTCACGTCGGACCCATTGACCAACTTGCAGAGGCATACAATGTCCGGATCATAGGACCGCGTTCTCTCCGGGCGACCGTACTGTCACCCGATATGCAGTCGGCTTGAGTTCAAGGCAATCTTCAAGCGGGCCTCGAACAACAAATACCTTCGGCTCTCGTCCAAAGGCAAACACACGGTAAAGCCAATACTGCCCACCCTTCCTTGCGGCAACTGCCCGCTCGCGTTCAGTCAGGAAAAAAGGAGTGTTGATGTCACCACGGGTTGTCTTAACCTCTATGAAAATTTCTGTACCATCTTCAGCAAATGAACGAATGTCGTAACCCAAACCGTCGCCTTGCTTCTTAGCGACCCAGATTACCGGACCAACTTTCCCGGTGAGTCCGAGCTCTTTGAGGCGGCGCTCCTCCAGCGAAACCACAAATTCCTCGCCGCTTTCACCTAAGGCTTTGTTCCTTGCATCTCGTTTTGCTACATCAAACTTACGAGCAATAGGGTCCAAGACATCGGGCTGTATTATTTCTTTTGCCTCCGTTGGAGGTGCGACGAACACTTCAGCCAAGCGTCGAATCTCAGGGGCATCTTTAGGCGTGATTTTATCAAGTTCATGTCCAACAATTTTCAGGTGTTTCGCAACCTCAGGCACCAGCGCACTTTGAACATTGCCGAGCGGCTTGTAGCCGTCGATCCCCCGAAAACCCAGTTTGTGAAGCACCGCACTGACGTTCTGATGTTTCCGCTCAATTGATCCCTCAGTTCGCCTCACTTGCCCTCATTAGTGCCCTGCGGTGTTCTGCTTTCGAATATGGGCGGGCGTTGATCTCGTCTTGAAGCATGGCAAAATAATCAGCGACTAACGCCTCCACCTCTTCGGCGCTCCAATCCGTTCCCTCGCGTTCTCGATAGTCTGCTGGAAGTAGCGCTTCGAGCGCATGGGATTGCTCGTCCCTTAACGTGATGCCGCTCGATCTTGTAGCGATCTGTGTGGCTTCCAGTATTCCTGTTAGTTCCCCGTGCCTAATCAGAAGTTTCTTCTCGGGATCAACGAGTCGCAAGAACCGAACTGGAACCATCATTTGTGAAGTGCCCTGATAATCCAGCAGAGTTGGTTCCCCGGCGATCTCACCCATCCCAAAAATTCCGCGTTTGTCTTTCCCCTGCCTAAGCAGCCAGACCCTATCGCCGACGGTGGTTTGGTTATAAGCGCTGATACGCCAGGGTTCCGTAACCGCGCCATCGACCTCGTATGCAATCAGCATCCGTTGGATATTCTCATAGGGCCACCCTTCGGGTTTCCAAGTCATCAAAAATGGCATCGATCAGCACCCCCAAAAAAGCGCCACCTATCATTGCACCACTTAATGGCGAGTGAAATTTCGCAGTGTCGTCGCTACGAACCTCCGCGCTTCTTGGATGCTTGCTGCCACGGAGGTCGCCTAACCGGAGCACGGCGACCGAGCTCAAGGGCAGTCATCGCGTGTGATCACGTGCACTGTCGCCGAGGACAGGCGAAGGTAGAACGCGACACCAAAGGCTGGACGAGACACCAACTACGTATTCGGCATATGAATTCGCTCGCAGAGGAAGTAAACTCCATGCAAAGTTGTAAACAGAAGGCTGGAAAAAAAATAAACGACCCCTGTAATGAAGAAGTATTTTAGCCACGAATAGACCGCTTCGCCACTAACGTAGTCACTGGACCAATCAAAGATTTGCCTTAGGCTTGGATCAGCATAGGGAACAACGATAACCACTACGAAAAGTACTACGCTTAGTATCGAAAGATAGGAAAACAGATAGGACAGGAACATGCGGCGTGTGAGGTCGATATCGATCGTCTGACCTCGGTGAGCGATCTTCACTGTAGGCGTTGGCGCGGGCATTGTCTCGTCCATCTCCGGGCGATTAAACGTCGCTATCGCAGCCAAAGCCGAGATAAAGAAGCCCGGAAGTAGCGCCAAAATCTGCGACAGGCTCTTGAGAAGGCCAACCTCACCGCCAAGGCGTGGCTTTACCGGCAATGCTACATAAACGAACAACGCAATAGCGGTTAACGCCAATGGCGCACCCCAAATGTATCTCCACATCATCGGGTGGCGGATGCGACGGTAAGCCCACCAACGTGAGAATTCATATGTGAGCATGCTTGTTCCGCTTTTGTTCTACTTCAATATAGACACCTATTTCCTATTTGCAACAAGCTCTGCTTCGATCAGCTGAGCGAAATGGGGCACAATCGCATCCGCGCATTCATCAAGAGGCGGGTCTACGTCTCCAATTCGTTTAGCCTTAACGTATCGCTGATCGAGAAGAGTCCCTGTCTCCGCGTCAACCTCTACTGTATCTGCTTGACCGTCGGCACGACGAAATTTGATCCGCGCCTTATTGTACCCCTTCTTCGCCTCTGCTGAAAAAACGCCCTTTAAATTGTTCCAAAGTTGCGACACTCCGGGCACACCCGCACCCGCCGCCAATCTAAGTACATTTTGTTTCTCATGGAGCCAAGGATGAGCACCGAACTGCTTACTTTCCTTGTCTTCGATAAGATGGATTTCCTGAAGCGATCCCTCTTCGAGATCAGATATGAATTGCTCCGACGGCAGCCCCCTAAGTTCAAGCATGGGACGAAAGCCGACCTTTTTTGGAGATCCGTTGCGGTCTCGCGCTCCTGAAATGTCGTCGCATGTGAAGAGGTTTTCGTCTGCCCGATACAGTTCGCGGAGGATTGACTGAAGAAGGCGGAGGACCAGAGTGGAGTTGACGCCGTTCGCCTTCTCAAGCATGGCAAGATAGGTATTTGGGCTGCCTGCTTGCTGGGACAACGAGACCGATAGGTGGGCACCGAATCCACGCCCTTCCCCTGCCTTTTTGCGTTCGATACGAGAGGTGTTGGCGTCAGTATCCGCAAAATAAACATCAGCGCCCCGCCTATCCGCGTAACGCACATAAAGGGTGACGATATCTTGAGTATCGTCGAACCGAATGTCGGTAACCTGAATTGTTGCGGTCTTCTTGTTTACCTGAAGGCTCGCTCTAGAAGCCTTGAAGGCAGACTCTATTACATGAAATACCTCTCGGGCATTAGGCGGACTTGCGGTTTTTTTATTTACGTCTATGTGCAAATCAAAAAAGTAAATCAGGCGCTCATTGTTTTTCAAGTGTTGCATCTCCCGCAATGGTGATTACCAGCCGTTTGCCATGGCGAGAATGGTGATCTGGTAAGCATCGAAGCAAGATATGAGGCAGCTCGAATCCTATTGCAACACGGAGCGGTGTATCGGAGCGAATTATTCACGCTAAATTTGCAAGAGAACAATGGAAGAGACAGAGGCACGTCCATGCGGGAAACGTTTGATTCTCTACACGCTCCTTGATCTCCGGCGACAGGCTTCAAACGTAACGCAGCTTACATGTGTCGCGGTTAGAGAAGTCTCCCGACGCTCCAGGATCAATCGGGTCGCTCGACCGCCAACCAGCAGTAATCCTCAATACTCTGTGGCACCCCAGTCGACTCGCCAGTCGTACTGACTCGGCGGAGTGCCAAGAATCATGCTGAGTTCGAAAACTATATCCTCGTCATCACCACGCCTTGTAGTAAATCGGGTCCACTCGAAGTAGGCGCGCTCAGGGTTTCCCTGCTTTTGGAACGGCTCAGATGCATCTAGCATTCTTGCCACCTCTTCCGAATATCTGCCGTCAACGGAGACTATCACTCGTTGGCGCCAACTGCCGTAACCGTTTGCTTTCACTCTTTCTCTTTCTTATCGACAGCGCCGCTCTTTATCGCGTTGCAATCGTCCCTGACTGATACCGAACACATTGTCCCCTATCGGGACATGAACGACCTCGGGCAGTTGAATTGAGATGCATCGACATAGGGGCGCCGTTCGGGAGTACGTTTCTTTTGAATCCTCAATGGCGTGGGCGTTGCCCAAGCAGCTATTGTTGACACCCTCTTAAACGCAGTTACATATCCTTCTTCGTATTTGTACTCACCATCGCCAATGACATCGGTGCTACTATCGGAAAGCGATTGTTCAATTCTCGCTGAGAGCCGAAAGCCGCTTCTTGTAACGACTAATATTTGTGTCCACATCATCGTAACAGAGTCCCGCCTTGCCAAGGGACTGATTTGCCAACGTCACCCATTCCTTGCCGTTGAATAGAAGCGACTCAAGGAAGCACTGACCGTCGTATCCGCTTGTCCACGTCGCAATCATCAAGCTGCTGTCTGCACTAAATTTCAGCGAGAGCGGACCCGTTTCTTCCCCGCCCCGGGGGAATTGAAACTGTTCACCAGTCCTGATGTTGCTCAGAATCGCAAACGAACAACTCGACCCGCATCCAATTTGAGTGAGCGCGTACTCTCCAGAAAAATTGACGCCTCGCTTCATCCCTTCCAAGATGCGCGTCCGGAAATCCGCAAAGTCCTTGTCTCGTCCTTTAAAGTCGGGGCGGGGCACGGGACCGCGATAGATTTTGCGCACGGCATAGAAGTCTGGTGACAGAAAGGGAAAAAGATCGTCTTCGCTGAGAAATGGTTCGACGACGCCTTCGCCTTCGGCACCCTCTCCCTCTCCCTCTCCCAGTGCCCCTTCCGTCAACTCAGCCCAAGACGCGTAGATTTGATATCGATCGTCAAGCTGCTTTCTGTTTAGAACTTCCATGGAAATGATGCAGCGCCCCTTGCGGACAACCTCCAGAAACAATTCGTTTGCTTCCTCGGCGGACTGTTGACCTCTTTGGTACAGGCTAATCTCAGCACCGTCTTTCCGGATGATTTTATGAACATAGGAATTCAGGTTTGGTTCTTGCCCCCTAAAATTTGCCTCAGAAATGCAGGTCATCGCGCTTGCGGACGATGTGAGACCGACAAGAATTGCTACGGTCGCAAGAAGCTTCTTCAACATAATTGGTCCTGCGTTCGCTTAAATTAACGAGAGAATGGTCTTGCCAGGGAGACGCCAGAAGCTTGCCCAGCAGCGATAGAGATCGCCTCACCGCCAAGTCAGGCGGCGCCATGATCATCGCCCCTTTTCCTTGCATTGTTTTCTCATCACAACTGAGCCCGCCTGGCATTGCTGGCGCTTTGGTCTCGGATCAGCCTTGAAAACAGTCTGAGAGGTGCTTCAAAAGCGCCGCAACCGCCGCGCTTGTTCCGCAGCTATGCAACCTTGGGGCGGGTGAACAGTACGAGCAGCCCAAGAATGATATCTCCGATCACCCAGAGGCCCAGAAGCAAGGTGACCCCTATTCCCGCGCCAATTGCCGTTCCAGCCTGCTCCGCACTGGACATGGTGTCGTAGCCCTTGGTCGCGGCACTTGTGCCGCCAACAATCCAGATCGCCATAAGAATGTTGAAAGCAATGAACCCCCACTTAAAGAGTTTCCCCATGAAGCCACGCTTGGGCTTTCTCAATTGAACGCCGCACTTGGGACATTTGAATGCGCTGTCGCTCACGCTTTGCTGGCATTCAGGGCAACTAATCATTGCCATATTCAAGTCTCCTTACTGTTTTGAAACATCTTGAAAATGAAACAAAAATTCGGGCTCGCTCATCGATCCGCGAATTGTCAGACTGGTTTCCTTCACCCCATCTGCGTCTGAAGGATGCAAGCTGCCAGACACCGCAACGGTGTCACCGACCGACATGGTCAGTAGCGCGTTGTATAGGGGCGTCCCCTTGTCGATTAAGGTAGCGTTCACAATGTCGGAAAGCCCATTGTTCCACGTTGCGATCTCAGTATTGGGCGAAAGGCGAACAGCCAATATCGCCTTCCCGTCACTGGTCGTTTCCAACCGGCTAATGGTTCCGATCCATCCGTTCACACCGTGCTGCGAACCGAGTGCCTTCACGAGAGCAACTCTCCTTTCGTCTCGCAAAGCGCTCTGTTGGAGCTCATTCGCTGCTGATCGAAAGCGGTCGCTGTACCCAGCCGTGATGCTCAAGAACCGGCTCTGCTGCTCGGGTAAAGACGACGCGGTTGCCGCCGCTGCAATTGAAGGCTCGGTTTTGCTCGTGTCGGTCTGTCTTCGTTCCGATGTGTCGGGCCCCGCGATAACAGCCAACACGAATATCGCAATCACTCCGCCGCCGATCCATTTCCCAATCCCAAAACGAGAGCGTCGGGCACCGCAGTGCGGGCAAGAACGCGCGGAAATCGAGATTTGTTTGCCACAAGTGCCGCAATCAGCCCAAAGACTGTCTGACCCCATTTATTCCCCCAAAAGCCCCTCAACTAGCGTTTGCATAGAAGCAAAAGGAAAGTCAAGGTAGTGACAGCAGCCGCGGCAGCAGCCCTATCGACCGAGCAGCTCGGCAATCGAATATCTGAATTTTAGATATCTGCATTTCAGATATATTTGAAGACCCCATTTCGCGTGGGGCTTCATTTTTGCAGAAAACGTTAGGTTCCAATGGACACAAAGCCCTCGTGGCTTTGATAATCGAAAAGCGTAAGGCTGCGGGTCTAACGCAGGACGATGTCGCCGAAATGCTTGAGGAGCATCAATCGTTCGTCGCTCGACTCGAAAGCGGACAGCGGCGCATCGATGTAATCGAGTACGTGACGCTAGCGCAGGTAATCGGCTTCGACGCCGCCGACGAACTACGGTCACTGATCGAAAAAATAGACACGTCTTGATCCGTAGAAGGGTCACTACCACTGGTTACTAAAGGTACGGGTTTGATGGCGAGTCGAGACGTCGTTTTGAAGCTGGCATTGGCATTGCAGTATGCTCACCATGCAAATTTTTCTGGAACTCCGCGGCAAGCCATCGCCGACGGCTACTCCGCAATTGATGCGGCAATGTCGGCTATTCTCGCCCAAGACAAAATCGCCCCTCCTCGGAACCACAAGCAAAAGCTTGATCAGGTTTGGAAAGCTTATCCTAATATGCTCGCGCCCAAGGTGACGCGGCGAGGGAACAGCGTGTCATATAGTCCGGGCGGCGACTGGACGAGCATCGAATCCTATTATCGGCAATGGCTGGAATCCCGCTATTCTCGCTTTGACCTTCCTCCCGCTCAGGCGTCCGGGCGCGTTGTAGAAACACATCAGTTCGTCAATGCAGCCATGCGTATGATCGCTCGAAAAATGAAGATCGGGGTTGGGAAGCTGGGCGTGCGGGCTTCTGAACAAGCCTTTGGCGTTACGCGTTCGGAACTAGGTCTTGCAGTGGGAATGATGCACGACCGGCTCTTTTCAGACGCAGAGGAAATGGGCGAGATGTTCGGCTCAAAGCTGGGAACCAAGTTTGCGAGCACGACCAACTATTGCGAATTGGACATCATCACAGGAGACTCGCTGACACAGGAGATCATCGGGGAAGATGTAGAAATCGCCATGGAGGGCGCGCGGGTCTATGCCGAATTCAATAAACTCGCCGAGAAGATCATCGAGAAGCGTTTGAGAAAAATTCTCGGTGAACGGGCAGACGAAGCAGCGAGCCGGGAGGCCCTGGATGAGTCGCCGAACTTCATGCTGAGTATGAAGGCGCGATATCATGGTGGGACAGTGAGGGAGATGGGCGACCGGTGGGGACGTATTCTTATCGCGGGATTAGGGGCACACCTTACCAAGCCCCGGCGCTCTCGCAAGAAGAAGCAAGCTCCGCCCCCCACCACGGTCGCCGCGAATGACACATGATCATTCTACCAGAGCCCCTGAAAGCCCTCTAACCGACCCTACGGTGAGCGGTGCTCGTCTCGCGTGCGGCGAGCAGTGGCGCAGAGGGTTCTGCGTCGTGCGAGGGCGATAGCAACTGCAAGCCCGAAAGCGGGCGAGTATAGCGACTGCACCGAATGCACGGTTCGCTTGCCCGCCTGTGGACGGGAGTCCCTTACTGGTTCTCAGGTCGCCGAATCAGCTTAGAGTGGAGAAGCTGTGGAACAGGTGCACCGGTCCCGATGTCAGATGATGTCCTCATCAAGGAAAATGACCCCGATATCGTCTGGTATGAAGACGAGATACCTGTACGTGGCTGCGAGCTAACCCTTCCGCAGGTAAAAGCCGTCTATCGCGAGCTTGCTCTTCTTACAAGGAAGGAGGGTGAAACGATCATTCGTCTTTTGCAAAAGTCAGACGACATGAACGACGAAGATTTTAAGAAGCGCAACGAATTCCTACAAAACGACGCGTTTCGCCTAACCGTTTCGATTGTCGGTTTTGACGGACAAACCGCGTATGGCGAATCGGAAAACGTATTCGATTCGAAGAATCTTCCGTTCCCGATCAAGACGATATTCTTTACGAACACCACAGCCTTCCGACGAAATGCCGATGGCGTCGATCCCAAAAACCGTTTTTCGCTATGGCTCCATTTCTATAAGCCGCCCCTGTTTGACCCAAATCCGTTGGTCTCAGATCAAACTCCCAACTACAGCAAGGTCGAGATAAGAGCTGACGACGTTGGGTACTTCCGCGCTGTTCAAAACATTGTCGGAAATAAGCTAAGATCGAACAAAAAATGGTATTGGTTCATCCACGAGAAATTTGCGTATGATATAGGGTTATGGCTTCTAGCATTGCCGTACGCGCTTTACTGGATAACCGTTTACTCTGATTACTTCTTTCCGCCTGAGGGAGCGAACGCGTCTTTCCGCATTGCATTTTACATCTATGGGCTAGGCTTATCACTATTCGCCTACAGAGCATTATTCGGGTACGTTAAGTGGGCATTTCCCGTAAACGTTCTTGAAGAAAACAAGGATAGTGCGACCCGCCATCGGGTGACGCTAGGGGCGATCCTTTCAAGTTTGGTCATTTCGGCGGTCAAATCAGTGTTGGGAAACGCTGTAGGGCTCTAGTTGCAACTGGTCCAAGTGGGCGCTGTGAAAGCCGCTGTCGCGGCAAGTTGAGTGAAATGAAACGCACTTGGAGAGATATTAATTGGTTACGGGTCGCAGGCGCGTTCACTGCCGCATACGTTGCTGCTACCGGTTCCACATTGGGCTGGTGGAGGACTTGGAGCTTTCTCAGCACAGAAACCGATCTAAACGAAGTGGGTGATTTTCTGGCTGGTCTCTTTGCGCCGGTCGCGCTGATCTGGCTTGTTGCGGCGGTCCTCACGCAACGACAGGAATTGAACGAAACGCGCGACCAGTTCGCCGAAAGCAAGAGGGTGACGGATGAACAACTAAAGGTCATCCACAGCCAAAATGCGCTCTTGTCACTCCAGCACAATCAGGCAGTCGAGAACGCCAAGCAGGCTTACAGGCTATCCTTGTTCGACAAGCGCTTTCAGATATATGAGAAGTTTATAAAATTCGGTGAAGCCCACGAAGAGAACGACTACGATCACGCTTCATACTGGGCGATGATCAATCTCGCACAGGAATCAGCTTTCGTTTTCAACAACGACATTGAGGATTGGTTCAACGAAATCGCGGAACAGATAGAGTCGTACAGGCAGTACAAGGTAGACAACCCGCTGCAAACGCGACCAAGCAGCATCATAGCCGGATATCAAGAAGCGCTCGATAATGAGCACAACAAAGGGATTTACGCTGAAATCGCCAGGCTGCGGGACTCGATATCCGAGCAATTCACTCCTGAAGTAAGGATAAGCAAGTTCTGGTCTTTCATGAGCGTCAGCGATCAGCCATTCGCGTGAGGCGAAATTCTGTTGGCGGATCGGCGCGGGAGACTGTCGCTCTCACCCCGTTCAGGCGCTTCAGATTTGCTACGCTTTTCGCCTATCGCTTGCTACATTATTCTTGACAAGTCTGCTCGTAAGGCGTTGTATTTGCTTGTTATTTTGACCATATCGAATCCTGTCGGGTGCGCCACTTCCGTACAAAACTGGGCACTGCTGCCATGATGACGCTGTTCTTCGTCATCACAAGGCGCTCAAGCTCGCTCTTGCGACCGTGAATTCT
>Ga0228710_1005781_pt1 | contig 19081 bp, 10 predicted proteins | sample MedpolnodulmetaG_FD_177995 | JGI IMG/M metagenome (GOLD analysis project Ga0228710, IMG submission 177995) | Root nodule microbial communities from Medicago polymorpha collected in Santa Monica, California, United States - pink nodules | ecosystem: Host-associated > Plants > Roots > Nodule...
TTTCCCCATATACCCACCCCCCATCATTTCAGATTCAATTTCAATAGTTTTGCTTGAAGAAATTTTGAGGATTTTGGCTTTCAGATTCAATACGAAAAAATTAGGGTTTGAAGTTTATTGAATTGGGAAAGAACTGGACCACTTATTATTGGAGGAAATTTTGGTGATTATTGAGTGTAGATTGTAGATTGTGTAATTAGGGTTTCAATTTTATACAATTGGGGAAGAAAGAGCCATTGGGGAAGAAAAGAGCCATTTGGGAAGAAGGCCAAAACATTTTCTGCAAATCAATCAATTTAGTCCTTCGAAATGTTTATTATTATCGGCCAAATTAGTCCCTGCCTACGTGGCGTCTGACATGTGAGAGGTTAACGGTCACGTCATCCCATTAACACTCCGTTTGAACAGAAGGACTAACTTAATTGACATTTAACAAATTTAGGGACTAAGTTGATATTTTGCATAATTGAGGGACTAAGTTGGCCGACGCGTGAAAATTCAGGGACTAAGTTGATGGTGCACTCCTTTTTATGTTGATGATTTTTACTTTCATTTTCATATTTGTTTTGGTGGTTGATATGTAATTGCCTTTGAAATGCTTTTGTAAGAATGGATAACAAGGAAATGTGCTTTATTGAAATAAAATTTACGAATGATGGAAGGAAAGCAAAATGAATGAAGAAATTTGTGAAGACAAACAACTTCTCTGCAGTTTGGTAGAGCTTAATGCGAATGAAACCACTCTTTCATGTTTAAGGCCTCCGATGACATTCTTTTGGCCAAAATTCTCCCAATATTCTTTAGGCATGTGCATCCATGTTATTGCCTTATTGGTTTTTGTTACCTTTTCAGATTTACTTTTGATACATTAGTTGACATGTAATTTTTCTTTTAAAGGTAGTTGACATGTAAATATTAGGTTAGTAATTTGAAATTTTTAACAGGAAAGAAATAGACCAAAAACATGTAAGAATTTGGTCTCTAAAAAAAATGTAAGAATTTGGTCTGTTTTAAGCTAGAGGTCCACATTTATTTTATAGTTGAATCATTTAATATTTATTATTGTAAATAATTAGTGTAACTTAAAACTCTCTTGCCTTGCATGCATAACTGTAGCCGTTGAAATTGTCTCCAGGTTGAGTTTTTCATGAATGGGTTACAAATACTACTAAATTAGAATAGAGAGATGAAGATCCTGTCAAAAATGAAAACATAAATGAATATCTTTTATATTTTTCAACTATATGTAGCCTTAATTAGTATAGCAAAATAAACCAATAGGACACAAGCTCCACGTGACCACCCCTCCCTCAGAACTGACAACAAAACTTCTCTCTATTTCTCTTTCTCTTCTCATAACCAGCTCCCTCTCCCTCAATGAGACAACCAAAGCAATCAACATCTGGTTCCAGACCGAAAAAGATTGAATATCTGGTGTTTCCCGCCTCCTCTTCTTCATCCAGTCCTCATTCTTCTCCAGTCGGTAATCAGTAATCACTTTTTCCCTAAGAATCTTTCTTTCTAATTGGTGTATATTTTTGTTTTGACGATATTTTTCTACTATTATATAAAGACAAATGATGACATTTAAGTTGTTGAATTTGTCTCAATAAATATTCTTCTACTATTATATATATATATATATATATATATATTTTTCTAACACATAATTAAAGATATAATTGTTAAAGATATACATCGACATGTCTGAAACGGTCAACAAAGTCACTTACTTCCGCGATCACATTTATAAACAACTTTTACTTGTTTTAGATTTATCAAATAAGTGTTGTATCCGAAATATAATCTAGATAATCAATTTTTAATAAATTAGAAAAACAAAAATTGCTTTTAAATGTAGAGCGAGTATCTTAGTTTTTTTTTGAAATAAGTGAGTATCTTAGTTTGATGAGCAATTTTGACTGTTACGCCATATAATATCTAAGTAGCTAAACTAATTCTCCTTAATCTAGTCGTACATTCACACGGTGAAACTATTTCGTCTTAAAATATTTCTTTCTTTTTCCATTGTTATATCTTATTTATTGAATTTTCACTCCACTAAATGATACAACTAATTTTATTATTGATATCAACACAAGTAATTATTTTTCAAAAAATCATACACAAACTTTAAACAACTGTTGTTTTGAGGGAGTGAGTGTATTGTTTTCCTTTCTCTGTTGAGCAAACATTGAAACCAATTATTAAAAAGAAAATAAAGTGCATTGAATTAGACTAAAAGACACCATTACATTTATGCTCAGCAACTAATCATCATTCTTCTGGTTCCCAAAAACTAAAAAAGTAAATAAACAGAGTAGGATCTTCGCAATTAACAGACTCGATCAAAGCTTTAATAAGCCATCTAAAATCGACCCCAAAAGCTCATGAGATCCACCGTTGAAATCACAAACCCAAAATACATAAATGAATATACTTTTAAAAACAATATTTCTTGAATGGGTTGAAATTAGTTGTTGAATTTTTTGCGGAGAAGCTTAGCACGTAAATCAGCGGCATCAGTATCCTTAATATTCTCAGGCTTATAGTAACCAGTGACAGGATCTGGAACCCATGAAACCTTGTAAGTCGAAGCACCATCTTCCCCTGATTTTGTGGGTCCCATCTTGTTGCCAGCAGACACCACTCCCCCCTTCGTTACACTTTCTGTTGCCGCCGCGTAACCACGTCTGTTTAATTATTTTAAAAAACCATATATTAAAATCATATAACTCAAATATAATCATAACAATTAGAAACGTTACGGTACCTTGTGAGAGTGTTGGAGAATCCTTCAAGGACAATAGCAGAGAAAGCCTTAGCGTTAGCGAAAGAACGAGCCATACTAGCTAGTGTAAGAAGATGTATTGAATGAACGAACTATGGAAAGCTTATTTCTTTGATATGGAAAATATGAGTTATAGAGAAAATAAGCTTTCCACAGTTTAAAACTAGCGTTATGAACTGTGTGCCACCTTAAGCCTGGAAGAAAGAAAGAAAGAAAGAGTTTTAAAATTGAATTGTTTGTGAGAGAGGTATAGGTGAGTGGAGGACCTTATATAAGGTGGAGAAAAGAGAGGGCAAAGAGGACGCGTCATGCATGATTACGGAGATAATTTAGGCGCGTGATTAATTAATTCAGAATATTAGCCGCGTCATTAATTTTCTAACCTTTCTTTTGTTGCCACCTGTCTATAAAATCGTAGCTCCATGTGTTTTCTGTTTGCCAAACATGACGTATAGATTTAATTCAAATTCACCGAATCTGATTTTAAGTATAATTATTAAATCTAGAGTAATTTATTTATTGAATAATGTTTGAAATATTCAGGAATTTTGCTTTTAATGTTTCTTTCTTAGGAAGAAATAGTATTTTGATGAAAAGAAGTTTCCAAATGCATAAAGTGAAATGAAGGGCGGCGATAAAGACAGTCGAAGGAACGGTGGAAAAGTATATGTGAAATGAGAATCATGTAATGTAATTGTAAAGGTGGGCCCTGAGAGCGTGCGGCGGCTTTGTGGGAGGGAGACCAGGTCGTGAATCACAAGTCATGGTGGAGTGGAGTCAATTGTTAATTGCGGGGGGGATGAATTAATAACAAGTGAGTGAGCTGAATCTGGACTTGCTTTTTGACTTGGCACTCTCTAGATACTTCCACGAAACTTGTTCATCATTGTTACAATTACAACAACTTGTATGGATAGTAGTCGTACCAAACTTGAATTATATGTGGACAACTATAATTGGTCGATTACTAGACATTGGGAGGAGAACCTTCCAACTCATTTCATTCGAGTCGATACAAGTGGATGACCACCACTGCCAGTGGGAAATATCGGTTTTTTTATAAAGAATACGTGTGAGTTGTGTTAAGCACCGTTATCATTGATTTTAGAGTAAATTTTCATTTGGGTTTTTGAAAGTTCGCTCTCAAATGAGTCTATTAATGAATCAAAAACTTCTTCAATGTATGTTATGTTAGTCAAATGTATCTAAAACGTTAATTTGGTGGTAACGGTGCTGATGTGTCTGTTACCCTTACCACTTCAACCACATTGTTGGCCTTCCACGCTAGCAGAGAGACGTAGTTGCATGGGATAACAAACATTGCAACGACCATTTGTGTCCCTCCTTTATTCTCACTCTTCTTCTTCTCTCCCTCATCAAACAAACAATCTGCAACCTCAATTTCAAATCCTAAAACCTTATTTTCAATCCCAATTTCTCCTCTCTCATTTTTAAAGTTAATACCCAAATTGAATTGAGTTTGAATATTGTGGGAGGTTGGGAGATGCTAAGAAACACCATGGACAACAACAAATCACCTTCTGGAACATGATTTAGGGATCGATTTGGTCTATTCTTTCTTCCTTTTCCCCTTCCCCATTCATCTTCCTTCATCATCCATATTATGTTCATCTAAACCCAGAAAGCTATATCCACCAATAATTTGTATCAATCCCAAATTTGTCGTAGATTCTCACCCCAAAATTCTTATCACACATAAATATTCAAAAGCATTCATTTAGTCTCATTTCTAATAGATCGAGAAAAAAATTAGGGTTGTTTAAAAAATAATATTTCATTAGAAATTTGTTGTTGAGATAGTTGGTGGTGATGAAGTTTCAATTTGTGTTGTTGTTGTTGATCTTCGCTTGATTGATAAACAAATGTGATGAATTTTTTAAGAAAAATTTGTTGTTGTTATTGCTCTCTGAGCTTCATGATTTTGTAGTTTTTTTTTTTCATTTAGAACTTTTGGATTTTGATTATTATATGCTTTAGTTTTAATTTGGATTAATTATTTGATTATTTTGAAAAGGAAAGAAATATAAAAGTATTGATTTTTAGTGTTTGGATGTGGAATTTGGATTTTGTTGTTGTTGTTGTTTTGTTTGGTATGTTGATGTTTGATGGAGGTTTTAGAGAGGGATGAGGAAGAAGATGAAGATTGAACTTTGTTCATCTTTTTTCAGAAGATGATAGAGTTGTAGCGTTCATTTTGGTCCCCTATCTACATGGACATTCCAGCAAGCATTTGATGTGGCAAAAAATATGAACACATCACCAGACTTAACACCAAGTTAACGTTCCAGACTAAATTGACTAACAAAACTAACATTAAAGGAGTTTTTAATAATTTATGTTGATCCAAGGACGTGTCTGATAGCAAGGGACACTTTCAGGGACCCAAATGAGGGTTTACCCTTGATTTTATTATGAAAATATTACGTTTTGACCTCCCTCAAAATTTGTTAACATGTGCTATTGATGATTGATTTTATGATTAACTACAATTTTGGTTTTTAAATGAATTCATTCATTTAAGAATAGGTTCATTTTAAAATCATCAAGTTTGGTCCTTCCCCTAAATTTTTGTACATAAAAAAAAAGTTTAAATATGTTTTTGTCCCCATAAATATGTTAATTTTTTGTTTTATTCCATCTAATTTTTTGTTTTATTCCATCTAATTTTTTTTTTAACTTTCAGTCCTTCAAAAAATTTCATCTTTATTTTTTATCCCTCATTTAAAGTAAACTCATATGTAGAATTCATATTTTTTTAATAAAATTTTATAGAAAAATTTATAATATTATAAGAATCTCTAAAAAAAGTTTTTAACTCAACAATTAAATATGAATTTTTATATTTTTTCGCTTAAAAATTCATATTTAATTCATGTTTTGTTAAAAAATTCTAATCTTTTTTTGGGAAAGATTTTTACAATTTTCTACACATTTCTGCAAAACTTCATTAAATTTTTTTACCAAAATTGACTTTAAAATAGGGACCAAAAGCAGTTATTAAAAATTTCGTAGGGACTAAAAGTCGAAGGAAAAATTTAGAGGAAACAACATGAAAAGTTGGTATATTTATAGGGATAAAAAACATATTTAACCCTAAAAAAATAGTGAAACTAAATTTGTGTAGGTAAAAAAATAGTGAAACTAAATTTGAAACTAAAGTTTTTGATGAGTTTTCTTATAATTTCATGATGATTGTTCTACATCATTGAATTATACACTACATCATTTAAAATATATCAAATTATCATTCTAATAGTGGGGTAAAAACTATGTCACTTTAAAATAGAGGAGCCTATTTTGTGAATGGGTGAAAATAAGAGGACAAAAACTATAATTAGCCATCAATTTAACTATAGTCATATTATATGAATGATTTCCCTCAAGCTTTCTTAACACATGATATATCACTCTCACTTCCGTCTATTTCTTAAAAATTCATTAGCATATATAACCATTTAAAACATGCAACAAACAAATTGTAAATGTTTTAATGATTTTGTATATAAAATAAAGTAAAATTTCATAAAAATACTACATTAATGTTCGTGTTTTGAAAATACTAATGAATTTTTTAAATTTTATCATACCAATTTTTTATACCAATTACAAATTAGTGGAAAATAAAAATCTGATTATGCAAACATAAACACGTAAAATTTGAATAGACACGGGGCAAACATTTTAACAAATTTTTACATACAAAATAAACAAACATGTTCGAAATTTGAAGGTGCTTGTGAGCAATTGTAAGGAGTCTAAAGAGCAAATCTCTAAAATTGTACTTCGAGCTTAGATTGAAATGGGCTTAATATTATGAGACCCACATAATAAGATGGCCTAAAGCCCAAAATGTTTCAAACAAAAAAAACGACAATTGCTTTTCTGACTTTCAATACTTCCTAAAAACATAAGTAAAAGACTAAAATACCTTCAGCGGTAGTTAACTAAAAAATACGCCGACAGTTAGCTGCCACTGAGTTTTTTTGTCATTTATTTGTGTTAGGACACAATGGATGTCAAAAAACAATCTTAAAAAATAAACACCTGCGGCCCAGGGTTAGCTTCTCCGGCAGTGGCTCATAGGGTTTACCTTACCGCTCCCGTCGTGAAGAACCTCACTCTCTCTTTCATCTTCGAAATCTCAACTAAAACATGGCTGAAGTTAACGCTAACCCCGAACCCCCTCAAAATATGACCATCTACATCAACAACCTCAACGAAAAAATCAAAATCGACGGTTCGTTCTTTTTTTCACAACATCAATTTTTCAATAGATACAATTATATACTCTTTTTTTTATTTATATACTTCAATTTTGATGCAGAGTTGAAGAAATCTTTGCACGCTGTTTTCAGCCAATTTGGGAAGATACTTGAGGTTTTGGCTTTCAAGACCTTGAAACATAAGGGTCAAGCTTGGGTGATTTTTGAAGATGTTACTTCTGCTTCTAATGCTCTTAGGCAAATGCAAGGCTTCCCCTTCTATGATAAACCAATGGTACTATCATATGCTCTTCAATTTTTCAAATTGTCTTTTTTAATTTTATTTTATTTAAGCTGTTGTTTTTATTTAGAATTTTGGCTTTAAAATGTAAATTGTTCGCGTGTTTTTTGTTTTCGTCCTTGTATCTTTTTAGGGTGTAATTTTATTCTAATTTATGACAATGCTAGTTATTATCAAACATGGAATGGAATATATAACAATCTTCAACATGACATAGGTTTCTCTAGCTGAAATTTGTTTGGAGATTTAGAATAGCTGAAATCAAGTATCCTAAAAGCATAGCCATGAGATTGACCATTGATCCATTGGCGCCTAAATATATTCTTCTTCTTAATGTGAAGGAACTGTTTAAACATGTCAAATGTTGCATAAAATTGCTCTTGTCTTATGATGACCGGAAAAAGTGGCTTTCGTGTTTGAGCTAAGTTAACTATATCTGTATTCTGTGGAATAAATTCTCTTTGTCTGATAAACTCCAAATCCCTCCCCTGCACTCATTGAACAAAATAGGAAGATATTTTTCTTCGAATGATAATGGATTTTAGACAGAAATAGTCTAGGACACTAGAAAAATAGTAAAACTGATGCCAAGGACTTGGCGAGTATGACTTGTCATATTTATCACCAATGTCAAGGATCCATCGAGTTCAATTTTGATTAACTAAATACAGATTTGTAAGTGGTTTACTGTTTTTGTGCTAAATTGACTATGTCTGATGTGTAGGGGCCTTCACTATAAATGTAATTTAAGGGTATGTTAGGATGGAGGGTTTAGGAGGGGAGAGCTTACTTTATTAAAAAATAAATAAATTACAGACACTATAAAATGTTTTTTTTTTTTTAATTCAATTAAGCGCGGTTGAATTATTATATGACCATTTATCATTACATTTTTATTTTTCTTAAAACATCTAATGAATACTTAACCCTCCAAAACCCTCCCAAACAGACCCTAAACATCAAATAAGAGTATGTTTTAGAGGGATAAGTCTATAATATATCTTGATGTACATATGGGATTTTTAGAAAATTGATAGAATGACGTGATAGACAATCATAATCATCTAATATTTCAATCACAATTTTAATTGATTTTCGAAGCATTTTATAACTTCTTTAATTTAGAAATGAAAAATATGTCTTCCCCTCCCTTTCCCTCCAAAACCCAATTCCCAAACATAGCCTAAGGGTATCCCATAAGGATGGCCATGAGATTAGCTTCCTTCACTATAATTTTGTTGAATTTGCCCCCCTCCCCGTTTTTTTTTTTGTCTTTGATTGGGTAATCCATAAGCATAGCCACAAGATTGACCATTAATCCATAGGCGGATCTTCTCATGGACATGGAGATAACATGGTCACCCCAATATATTCCTTTTTAGTAGGTATACATATTATAACATCAGTATTATAGTTATATATAACATGTTTTCCACAAATATTCAAAAAAATTGCTGTCTTGCTGTGGCAGACCAATGTTTTGCAACCCAGAGTTTCAGGAATCGATTCTGACATGATTCTTTTTTGTAACTTTTTAGTGTATTTGCTTTCGCAAAACTTGGAAATGTATGAGAAAAGGTTTGAACCCAATACGCGAGGGTCCAAAATATCATAAGTAACCACCACCTTGCCCAAAACCCATTAATGTAAAAGCTATATATAGCTTATTCGCTTTGGACCCTAAAAAATATCAACCAAGCTCTGCCACTGCATTGATCCATGATGGTGGTGTTGTGCGTGCATGTGTGTGTGGGGTCCTTCCCAAAGTCGTGATTCAAAAATTTATATCTCTGACATTGTAAGTAAAATTGGCATGAAGTCACAGTCCACTTTTTTTGTGAACAACTACGGGTTTAATTGAGCTAGCTTTGTCACAAGTTTGTGGATGAAATTATATGCTAGATTTATTTAGCACACAACAATAAAATGATGTGATGTATGGTCTACCTTAATGGATGGTGTGGCATGGTGAGATTTGCAGTTAGTTCTATCTGAGTGTTTTGAAGCTATAAAAATGCTTTCTGTCACTGCATGCTCCAATAATAGTTGCTTGATTTGTGCTGTTTGAGCTTTATTTTAATTGGTCATATGCATGGCTTTCTCGCTAGCCCGTGATATGTGTTATTTTTCGTGCTGGCTAGACCTGTTTGATATTTTTCAAATCTCCAGCAAAATTTTCATGGATTTTTTATCTGATATCTATCTATTTCCCCCACGATAAAATAGATTTTTTTGGTCTACAGCTAAGTCTGTTAAAAGTAGAATTTATCACGAGAAATTAATTTTATTACAATTAGACAAGTATCTAAGTACTTGGGGAACCTTCCCTTAGCTAGCAATCAAGGGGGAAGAACCAAACCACTTAATTACACCACCAAACATCCCATTCTACTTGATGTGGGACTTGGGCACCCCATAACAAATCTCTAATCTATTGTAGCACCACCCCTGAGAGAGATGACAACCTTGCGGGTGGCACACTACAGCGCTTTATATGGCCTTTCCGCTCTGCTCCTCCGTCGGTAGCTCTTTACATGCAACTGACGACCAGTTCTGATACCAATTAATAAGTATCTAAGCACTTGGGAAACCCTCCCTTAAAAGCTATCTATCAAAGGGGAAGAACCAGGTCACTTAAGCACACCACCGAGCATCCCATACTACTCAATGTGGGACTGCCCCATAATGCCCAAATCTCTCATAATCCCACATATTGTGATATAGACAACTTAACTTTTTGTTTGGTCTGTTTGGCTCCATCGGATATGTAATAGTTTGTTAGTTTATATCATTTCCATAAAACTATTCTCAGGCAAGAAATTGAATTCAATTTTGCAATCTATGCAGAGAATACAGTATGCCAGGACTAAATCTGATGTCATAGCAAAAGCAGACGGTACTTTTGTTCCTCGGGAAAAACGAAAGAGGCATGATGACAAAGGTATAAATCTGAGCTCTCTCTATTTTTTTTTTAAGGTTACTGCACTGTTAAGTTTAAGCTTATATTGGAAATAAACAAATTTAACGAAGGACGTTTTCTCTTCAAAATGAGGGTCCAACTCACCGAGTGCCCAATAATGGCAACAAAAGGCCAATATATTTCATAGGTTTTATCTTTTTTGGTGTTGTTGGGGGTTTTTGTTTGGTTTGGTTGCCAAAGGGCTTTTGGGATCATGATTTTTGTAAGTGATAATACATTAATAATGAAGAAGGAAAATATCCAATAAATGATATTTTTTATGCTTTCCTTCATCAGCAAAGAACAGACTTACGCTATACTTTTGACTTTTAGTGTCTAGTATGGATGCAACTCTTTTAAAGAATATCTGTAATATGTAATGTATAAATAAATATACATAGTCAAATTACATATCCAATTACATTTTTCAGCGGGCAAAAAAAGGAAGGACCAAAACGATGCTAATTTAGCTGGAACTGGCCTAAATCCTGCTTATGCTGGTGGTTACGGTGCTACTCCTGCTGTAAGTTTCTCTGCTGTTGTAGTTTATTTTAGTCAGTGGTCATATTATAGGCATCTTAATGTGCTAGTACTTTGTCTCATTGAATCTAGCATCTTCATAATTTTAACCGTTTTATGGTAATTTTTCTCGAACTGGTAAGTTTTCTGATAAAAGCCGGAATCAAAATAATGAAGATGAGATGACACTCTATCTGTTTCAAAGCAAATTATTCTATAATACACAGAAGCACAAACAATTTTTATTCTGCATTTGTTACACACTTTTTCTAATAATGCAGTTATCCCAGATACCTTATCCAGGCGGTGCAAAGTCCTTGCTACCTGAGGCTCCTGCACCACCAAATAATATTCTCTTTATTCAGAATCTTCCCAACGAGACCACTCCCATGATGCTTCAAATGCTGTTTCTTCAATATCCTGGATTCAAGGAAGTTAGAATGGTTGAAGCAAAGCCAGGAATTGCCTTTGTGGAATATGGAGATGAGATGCAATCCACAGTGGCTATGCAGGCGCTGCAAGGTTTCAAGATAGCCCCACAAAACCCTATGTTGATAACTTATGCAAAGAAATAGACAGTGATTTCTCCTACTTATGGCACAAGAAAGGCAGGAATCATATATCTTCGCATAGAGTTGTTAATCCATCTAATGCAATAGTTTATCTTCTTAATGGCTGTTTACCCGTAGCAGCCTTGGTTCTTGTATGATTGTAGTTAGTGCACTAACTTTAACATTCTTATAAAAATCTGTATTTGGAAAATTGCTTTCTTTTTTTATTATGGTAAATTACTATTTGGTTTGAGTTTATCTATGACAAATTTATTTTACATTTTCTGGATTTGTCATTTGTCATGCATTTTTCTTGTTTGGGGGAGATTTCCCTAGTTATTTTACTGGATGGAGAGTAACTAGATACATGATCTCTCTTTTGCTCAAGTATACAACTTTTTAAGTTATCTTGTGAATTGCTATCCTCTTGAAATTCTTTCGTTACATTGGCAAAAAAATGGAATAAAAATCAGATTTTTGAAGGTTTGGCATTAACTTAAAAGGTTTGGATTGGAGCAAATGAATTGGGAGATTTATTCCCAAATTTAATGGACAAGCAAGAAACTGTTTTTTTTGTTGGGTTGCTGTTCCTTTCTCAGTGGCAATGGCGTAGTGAAAAAAACACATCCAGTGCTGCAGGTCTTTAGCTGTTTTGGGGATCATGCTTAAGTTTCATAAGCCTTTGAATAATGTATGTGTCACCAAATAAATCTTTTGCTGCGTAGATGCACACCCCAATATTTATTATGCAAGTCCTTAGATTGGATAATGACCTCATCAAGAATCTACCTCAATTTCTTGTACAACAAGGTAAAAAACGTATGACAGAGAAAAAAGAGCATGACCATCATCTTCAAGTGATAACAACTCCAAACAACACTAATAAAACAAAATGATTTGTATCCACCCTCAAAACCATCCAGCACCTTGAGAGAGAGAGAGAGAGAGGTATGGTGATATATAGAGAAAAAACGAGGTGTTGAATGTATGTTTATAGGTGTCCTAATATAAATATTACTTCAAAAAAAAAAGTACTCTTCCTACATGGTATTTTAAGATGGTTGTGAAGTGTTTACCAAATGAAAATGTTGGAGTTTCAGCAAAATAATGGTGTTAGGGATAATGTTGGTTCAACGTTTGGTGTTTGGGGTGAGAGAGTTACCGAATTGAGTGATAAAAGGGTTGAATGTTTCATTCTCACCCACAACATAACATTGCGTGTATTAACATACTTAAGTTTGTCATTATAACATGGTTACATTTCAAAGATGTACACTAAAGACTAAAGTGATTGTTAACCTATGAACAAATCCTCACAAATAGCCTATCTAATATCTAAACCAATGTTGCACGACATAGGTTTTTGCATGCTGTGGAATGTGGACATGCTAGACCTCACCATCCGCTATGAACAGAGGAGATGGTCACCAATACTATTCATTATTGCAGGAGAACCGTACATGCATTAAAATGCATGATGAAACTCAAACAATTTAAATGGCTGAGTAGCACGTTTATCTTAAATTTATATGTCCTCCAAAACCAATGTTTCATTGTTAACTTTTTTTTGTCGGCTATTATTAGTGTCTTTGAAATTCTTGTAATCTACCATACTCTATATCTGTTCAACCACCAAAAACTTTGAGGTAAAAGGTAATGGAGCCTTCGAACTTTCCCCTCTAATAGGCAGGCGCACACATATGCATATGCCATACTCAAAAACTTGCACTCAACACGCAAAACCAACGTGCACTCATACAAATCAGCAATTCTACGCAATCAAAAAGGGATCAAACTCCGTACATTATTAAAGCTAGCCCGCAAGCACGTGGGACCCAAATATTCTCAATCCAAACAGACATATACATTAAGATGGCTTGTGATTATTTCCTTGTTACAGTGTAAGTGAACCTCAATCAACTAAGAGTTTGTAATTGTTGCCTTAAAGCAGACAAACATATATGATTCGTTTTGGGTTCCTTAGACATTACAACTTCGATTTTTTTGTGCATGTATTGTAGTACTTGCATGATGAGGTATGGTATGCCGTATGGTCTGGCAGAGTGTTCCTTTTTTTGAGACCAAAACATTAACTACACACATTTTTCCTTAAATAATTTCATTTTACTTTATATCTCTATAAAATTGCATCGGTATATAATGCACATTTTTCCCAGCTCAAGTTAAACTTCCACTTCCACTTTCATCAAACTCGAGGTGTAATGGTTATATAGGCTGAGAACTCCTTGTTGGAGAAGCAGGACACGTGCAACTCTGTTGTGTCTAGAATGCTTATGCCACCGAATCATTTGCATGTGTTCTGTTTCTCCAAGATGGGTTTCTCTCCTTGTCTCTCAGTTGTTGTCACTTTTAATTAATTACTCCTCGGTCTCATATACATATATCTCATACATGTTCACTTGGTCGCATATTATATGATGTTTTAACAAACAAAAAAAAACTAATTTGTTACGATTTAACTGTCATTTCAATTTTCACACCTCTCTTCTTTTGGTACAATGTGATGTGATGTCTCTTACATGGATGATGATATGTCTTCATCACACGATGTTTGTGAAAGAACATTTATATTTAGATATTTTTAAATTTTCAACGCTCATTCAATACATTATTTTATCTTTACTTATCGTTGCATATCATATCATCAACTTATTACATATATTAATATATTACATTTTACCATATCTTTTCTCTCAAGCTGTAGATTGATGTTTGGGTGTTTAAAAATAAATTTCCTTTGTAATATGACAAAGACTTTAACTGTGAGTTAATTAAGCTTTTACATGTAAGTGACATTACTATACATTGAATATATAGATTTATGAATCATATGAGAAAGTATGGTTATGTATTTATAGGAGCTTAGTAGAACTGATGAAGTAACCACAAAAAGATGTGTAGAAGATTCTCCGAAGCATCACAAAAAACACAATTGATCGAACTTTTCGGATTCAATAATTTTGGATACTTGATGAAATAATATATAATTACCTTGATGAAGTAACCTTAATAGATAAGCTTGATGAAGTATCCAAAATTATTGAATCTGGAAAGTTCGATCAATTGTGTTTTTTGTGATGCTTCGTAATAATCTTCAATACATATTTTCTTGCATTGTAGTGTACTCCTTCCGGTCCTATTTATAAGAGAAACTTAGGTCAACAAGAGTTGATGTATTTAGTTAAAAATTCAGTTCAAATACATTAAATTTTGTTGATCTAATTTTTTCTTATAAATAGGACCGGAGGGAGTAATTTCTACGATTTGGAGGAAAATAATGGATTGACTTAGGTTTAACTTTCTAATCCCTCATAATTTGTTTGTACATCTTGAATGTTGGAGTGAGGAAGTGAGAGGCAAGAAGATGTGGAAAGGTTTTTGGTTAGTTTGGCACGCAATTATTTGGGTGATATGGAAAACTAAAAATGCGAGTATATTTGAGAATCATACAAAAGATGTGAAGGAGGTGGTGGAAGAGATCAAGGTGTTGTCTTAGAGATGAGTGTTGGCGAGATTGAATTGTCTTTTTTATGAGTGGAGTTGGGATCATGGAGATTGCTTAAGGAGGTAGTTTAAAGGGGGGAGGGATTTTTTTTTTGAGCTGTGCTGTGCTCTATGGGTTCACAGCAGGTTTTTGGTTTCCTTGCCACTGGCCCACTGGGAGGCTGTTTCTGTTATCTTTAGTAGTGCTGCTGTCTTAGGGGTGCTGGAAGTATTTTTCTGCCTGAGCCTTTTCTGGTTTTTGGGCTGGGAGGGAAGCCTGTTCTGTTTGGGAGGTATGTTTTGTGTTTTTTGGGGGCTTGGTTCCTGTTTTTTTTGGTCTACTGTTTGCACCCTCTTTTTTTTTCTTTCTGATTTTTGGTGGTTTTTTGGTATTGCTGTTTTTGCTGTTTAAAAAAAAATAGTAATTATGTTTAAAAAAATAGAAATCACAATTACGATCAATTTTTTTTAATCTTTAGTAGAATAGACCATAGAGGGATCTTGTTCAAATAAGAATAGGAAAAATAAAATTTAGAGTGCTTGTTAGATTGGAGTGCTACAATAAACATATGGCTTTGTTAGACTCTTTTTCAACATACTTAATTCGATAAGAAAAAATAAGCCAAGTTGGAGATAGCGCTTGTTCACATTCAAGAAAGTTGTGAGTTGGACATATTATGTTAGCACTTAACATATTACACATTACAAAGTTATTCAATCTCGACATAAGAGTTTCAAATTGTTTACGAGGAGGCAAGATCAAAAGGTCAAAGACATGTGGGAGCTTGTCAAAGAATCTGAGAGCATATCAAGACACGTGTCGAAGGCTTTTAGTTTGTGACTGTTATTTTCGGTTTGTTTTACTTAGTATTTATATAGCGGTTCTGTATAGGAAATAAGGGTCACAAATCATTAACAGAAACCTTACATTACCCAAATTATTTATATTACCTTGAGAAACGAGTTTACTGTTGAAAATGTATGATTGTGTACCACTTTCTTCTATCATTCAAATAAATTACTTTTTCTTCAAAGTTGCTTGCTTTTACTTTTAAAAGTATTTTGATCTGGTCGAAATAAACAATTATCTTTATCATTTTTATATTCAAACTTATGAACATGATAAACATTCAAACTTTTATGAGAAATAATTGCATAAATATTTTTTAGATTTACTAGTTTGATCCTACGAGTAATTAATTTAACACCGGTGATTGTTTGCCAAAAACACAAGTAAATAGTCTTCCACTTTATTTGAGTTCAGCAAAAAATAACTAAATTGTAGTTGAAATATAATGATACAGAGTTATTAATGAGATTAATTATGAATTCAAAAGTGAAGAACGCAATCATGGATGTTCTAGTGAGTGCACCGAAGACATACATAAGTCTATTTGATAAGTTCAATGAACTAGTTTATGATTATACAAGCAGTTTTTTTTTTTTTTTTTTACTAAAATGTAGGTCAATGTCTATCTACCACGTATTACAATTAAGAGATAATCAAATCAATGGTCCATAAATAACCAGAATTTTCTTTTTAGTCTCTAAAAAGATCATCATTTTTAATCCCCACAATGTTTTCTTTAACATTTTTTAGGACGAAAAATACATAGAGAAAACTTTTACAATGAATAAAAACATGAGAAATGCTAGTAACACACACTTTAATATACACTTTCTTTATTGGTTAAAATTCAGATGGAACCCTATGATTCAGTAGGATACATGAATTTTAACCGATAAAAGATAGTGTGTTAGAAAATGTGTGTTGCTAATGTTAGGTGGTAGCATTCCTCTAAAAACATTGTCGTAAAATTTTGCAGCATTAAAGATGCAATTATTTTCAAAAAGATTAAAAACAAAATTCTCAATATTTTTACCATGACAATTAGGTTAGCATGAGGAAAATTGTTGTTGACACATATCATAAGGCTAAGAAACACATGTAAAATACGAAATTGTCCCTCGGCAGTTAACTGCCGAGAAATTCAAAAACCAGCTGCAGTTAACTGCCGAGGAAAACATCGGTAGTTAACTGCGAGAAAACTGTTTCATAAGATGAAATAGTTGTAGCAGCCCGTTTTCGCTAGATTTATTTTGCTATTTATTTATATGTACTTATATGTGATTAATTGCCTCTGTGTGTATTTTGGGTTATGATTAGTGGATTTCGGTGTTAGAAGGGTATTATAGTCATTTTAGACTCAGGGGTATTTTGGTCATTTTGTGGGAAAGGGTAAATTAGTAATTTCATGGTGAGGGTTATTTTTAGTGTTTCAAGTGAGAACCATTATCTTTACTAAGTTATTATTCAATAGTGATAATTAGTTTTGGACCGGTAATTATTTGATAACTTTTAACCGTGAGTGAATAAAAACTTTGGGGGTTAGTTTATAAGTGTTGAGAGCCCATTAAGACATTGAGGATGTTAAGCCCAATTGTGTAAGCACTATAGAAGCTTTAGTCATTAAAGAAAATAGGGTTACACAATCATTTTCATAAGTTTTAGAAGAGGTAGAGAGAGAAAGGGGCAAGAGGAAGAGAAGAGGGTTGTAGAGAAAGGCTTCAAGAACCAAAGGGAGTTAGGGATTCTAGGAGCTTGATTGAAGCTTTTGCTAGGATTATTGCTTATTGAGGTAAGGGGGTTAGATTTCAATCATAATCTTTTAGTTTAATTCTTCTCTAATTCTATGCATAAGTGTTTAATTGTGAAAAGTGATTATTGTGATTTTAATTGGTGAAATTCGTGCTTATGTTTGGATACAATATTTGGGTATATGAATTTTAAGATAATTAAGTCGTTAATGTTGAATTTTACATGCCTATGATGTATATACATGTATACTTGTGTTTTACCCAAAATTGATGAAGAATGAATTGTTATTGATGGATTGTTGACGAATTCATGTTTGATTGATGTTGTTGTTGTCATGAGGTGTTGTTGTTGATGATTCATACCTTGGGTGTTCATAATTACGGATTTGTGGTATGAATTGAGTTGTTGATGATGAATTTGCATGTTCATGATATATATAAATGAGTAGTTTGTGAATTATGCTCAATTGATGAATTGTGACATGTTGTTGATTTGTGGTGGAATTCATGACTATGAGTTGTAGTTGTTGTTAATTGTTGTTGTTAATGTCATATCATGGATTGAGTGTGAATTAAGTTGTGATGAAGTTGTTGTTCTTTAATGAGTTTGAATAAAAATGGGTTGATTATAATTTTGGTGTGAACTTGAAAATTTGAAGTGGTGTAAGTGGGTATTACAAGTGTTATGACCCTAGACAATGTTTTGAATTGATTTGGGAGTGTTGTGTTTGAGTTTAGTAATTTAAGAGTGATTCTTAAGTGAAAAACGCATTGTTAAGTTGGTTTTTGAACTGCTGTGAAGCCCAAAATCGGCCACCGAACTGCTAAAATTGGCCCCCGATTTCTGAGATGTTTTTCCAGTTTGGTTCGACAAAAATCGGGGCCCGAATGCTGTAATTCGGCCACCGATTTTCTGTCAGGCCAATCTGGAAAACATTCACATTTTTCGCCCTTTTCTGTTTTCAATTGGCTTTTGGTGTAAACATGAAAGTTCTAGATAATTTTGTTAGCTTTCCAATGAATTTGGTTTGACTTGAAAATGCTTTGTGGAATTTGAGTTATGATGAAAACACTCCAAGTGGGTCTTGGAGAAATTTTAAGGAAATTTAGCACAACTATTTCTAAGTCAACCCAAAACTTATGGAATGTTTCCAAACTTCAAAACTCGAGTACTAGGAGTTTAATTAAGTGGTTTAAGAGTATTTAACCTATGTCTTGTTGAATCTAACTTGGTTTTGTTTTGAAAATGATTTGACTTTGCAATATAGAAGGAATGATACGAACATGTCGTAACCTTATGATTTTGATGACTTTGTCGTAGTCGGCCGGTGAAACGCACATGTATATTCAACTACACTCGTATGTGATCTAAGTGTATACATAGTCGAGGCTCTAGAGTTTATTTACTTGATTTTGGTTCAATTGTCTCAATTATTTTAAAGTTGTAAAATGAGAGACGAACTTTGTCGAAAATAATCTTTAAGACCAAATACTTGGCAAATATTTTTTGGTGATGTAAGATTTTTACATGTCATAAAACTATTTACACGTAAGTATAATAGGATCGTATCCGCAGGGAGTTGCGTATTTCATAAGTGTTTTCGCAATATTTATCAAGTTAAGTGTTTGGGTATA